>Ga0315906_10000631_pt1 | contig 55564 bp, 42 predicted proteins | sample LakEriMetagenome_4_FD_203526 | JGI IMG/M metagenome (GOLD analysis project Ga0315906, IMG submission 203526) | Freshwater fungal communities from buoy surface, Lake Erie, Ohio, United States - Buoy 2 MA122 | ecosystem: Environmental > Aquatic > Freshwater > Lake > Lake biofilm | place: USA...
CAATAGGGCTAGACATGCTGTAACTGGATTGAGTAAGATTCTTAGATCCAGTATGCAGTCTGATCAACTGGAAATTATAACCCTGGAAAAAGAACTTGATATTGTGAAGGATTACCTTGCTTTGGAATTGATCAGGTTTGAGGATCGTTTAAAAATTTCATACCAGATAGAGGACGAAACACTGGATAATCCTATACCTCCAATGATGTTGCAAACACTGGTGGAAAATTCCATCAAGCATGGAATAGGAAAAAAAGTAGAAGGGGGAGAGATTATTATTTCTGCTCATGAAGATGAAGGGGTCTATGTACTAAGTGTAGTAAATACGGGGATATTGGAAATTCCAAAAGAACATGAAGGATTTGGATTGATCAGTACTTTAAATCGATTGAATTTAATTTTTGGAGAAAAGGCATCCTTCTCAATTGTTCAGTTGGATAGTGAAAAGGTTGAAGCAAAAGCAATCATACCACTCAAATAAATTGAAACCCATGAAAAAAACTGCAATCATTGTTGATGATGAAAGACTGGCAAGAAATGAGTTGAAAAAAATGCTGACTGATTATCCTGAAATAGAAGTAATTGGAGAAGCTGGTAATGTGGATGAGGCATTGAAATCGATTGAAGAATTAGGTCCGGATATCCTTTTCCTTGATATACAAATGCCTGCAAAGACAGGCTTCGATTTACTAGCGGAACTGGATGCAGTGCCAACTGTGATCTTTACGACCGCTCATGATGAATATGCTTTAAAAGCTTTTGAAGTAAATGCATTGGATTATTTATTGAAACCAATAGATCCTAAAAGACTTTCAGACGCAATTCAGAAGGTAATGTTTTTGGAAGAGCGTGAAATGATAAGCAATGAAACCAGAAATGAAAACAAATCGTTTTTAAATGATGGTGATCAAGTCTTTGTTAAAGACGGAGAAAAATGCTGGTTTGTGAAGTTGTCTGAAATAAGGCTTTTCGAATCTGTTGGAAATTATGCCAGGGTATTTTTCGGGACCAATAAGCCTTTGATTCTTAAATCGCTGAATTCATTGGAAGAAAGACTTGATCCAAAAACTTTTTTCAGGGCCAATAGAAAGCATATTGTCAATTTGAGAATGATAGAGAAAGTAGAGCCTTTCTTTAATGGGGGACTATTACTTGAAATCAAGGGTGGGGAAAAAATTGAAGTCTCTAGAAGGCAGGCAGTCAGGTTTAAAGAAATGATGAGTCTGTGATTTTATTGTGAACATATAGCACTCAGGGGGTGTCGAATTAATCTTATTTTTGCTAAAATACCTCCCATTGATAGTTATTGATAAAGTTTTGCTGAGCGATGAGATTGTTGAGGCTGAATTCGTTTGCAATTTAACCAAGTGCAAAGGCGGATGCTGCGAAGATGGAGATGCTGGTGCACCATTGACCGATCAGGAATTGGATGAAGTTTTAAAAGCGTTTGATAAGGTCAAGGGGAAAATGACAGCTGAGGGCTTGGAGGAAGCAGAAAAGAATGGGTTATACCGATACGACAAATCATTTGGTTGGGTTACGCCAACGGTCAATGAAAAAATATGTGCGTATGGGTATAAAGATGAGCAGGGTACAATCAAATGTACATTTGAAGAAGCGTATAATGAAGGAACAATTAAATGGAAAAAACCAATCTCTTGTCATCTTTACCCAATCAAGCGCAGCAAAAGCAGGTATTCTGAACATGAGCTTTTGAACTATGAACCCAGAGAGCAGTTATGCAGTCCCGGTTGTGCTTTGGGTGAAGAACTCAAAGTCCCAGTCTATAAATTTTTAAAAGAGCCTCTAGAGCGGGCTTATGGAAAATCGTTTTATAAGGCTTTGGAACAGGTGGCTGCAGAGTACTATTCTGAAGTAAAACCTAAGGGAAAAAAATAAATATTGATGATGGATACTTCAAAAATATTCAAAGAGAAGAGTTTTGATAAAGCGGCAGATTTGCAGCACCGCAAAACCATCAATTATAATATTGGAAAATACAATGCTGTTGTGCCATTGGGAAAGCAGCAATTCTCAGATCTTGAATTTGTAAGAGAAAAGGCCAAGAACCTCAAATGGAAGGCACTGGAAACACTCGATGTGCAACTTGAAAAGTTTGAACTGAATTTTTTAAAAAATGGAGGAAAAGTCATTTGGGCAGAAAATACAGAGCAAGCTTGTGAGGCAATTTTGAAGATTTGCAAAGAAAAAAATTGCAAATCTCTGGTTAAGAGTAAGAGCATGGTGACTGAAGAGATTCACCTCAATGAATTTTTGGAGAAGCATCAAATTGAAAGTGTGGAGACGGATCTTGGTGAGTATATTCAACAACTGGATAATGAAGCTCCTTATCATATTGTTACTCCTGCAATGCACAAGAGTAAAGAAGATGTGGCAAAGGTCTTTCATGAACACTTGAATACGCCACTTGATCTTACTCCTGAAGAAATGACCTTGGTTGCAAGAGAGAAGTTGAGGGAAAAATATATGCAAGCAGAGATAGGTGTTACAGGAGCCAATTTCCTTATACCAGAAACGGGTAGCATTGCAATAACTGAAAATGAGGGTAATGGAAGATTAAGTGCATCTTGGCCAAAAACACATATTGTGATCACTGGAATTGAAAAAGTAATTCCACAGTTACAGGATCTTGCATTGTTTTGGCCCTTGCTTTCTACTTATGGAACTGGACAACAAATAACGGTTTACAACTCAATCATCAGTGGCCCAAAACGCAACAACGAAGAGGATGGTCCAACAGAAATGTATGTAATTCTGCTAGACAATGGGAGAACAAGTATTCTTCAAGATCCTGTTTCAAGAGAGAGTTTATATTGTATTCGTTGTGGCGCTTGCCTCAATGCTTGTCCCGTTTATAAAAACATTGGTGGCCACAGTTATGGTACAACTTATAGTGGGCCTATTGGCAGTGTGATTACACCCAATTTAAAAGACTTGGGTGAATGGAATCATTTGAGTCATGCATCCTCTCTTTGTGGTAATTGTACTGAAGTGTGTGCAGTAAAAATCAACTTGCATGAATTGCTGCTCAACAACAGAAGGGAAACAGTAAGGCTTGGACAAGGAAATATGATGGAAAAAATTGCTTGGGCCATCTGGCAGCAAAGCATGTTGTACAGGCCTGTTATGAATTTGGGTAATGCCAAGATTAAAAACTGGATGATCAATAAGTTGTTCAAGGGTTGGGTAGCTCACAGATCTGATCTTCATTTTCCAGAAAAAACATTCAATCAGCTCTGGAAAGAAAAACAGGATCTTCAGTCCGAAAACGTGAATTAAAATATGTTTATTCGGTACTAACTTTTTTAAAACTATTGTTCACCAGGTAAACACCAATTAGGGTGATAATTGTGCCTGCTATTATATAGATGGTGAGTTTCTCGTTCATGAGCAGGTCTCCAAGTAAAACAGCAACAATCGGATTGATATAGGAGTGTATTGAAACCTGTGTTGCTGGTAAATGTTTTAGCGCAAAAATATAGGCACCAAATGCAATAACTGATCCAATCAAGATCAAGTATCCAATAGAAAGCCATGCCTCTGAAGGAACATGTGTATAGGCAACAAAATTACCTGAGGCATAAGACACGAGATTTAAAATAATCCCACTCATGAACATTTGCCAGCCCAATGAGAAATAAGGGTCCATATCTTTTGCCTGTTTGACTGTCAGCAAGGTGGCAAGAGCCCAGGTCATACTGGATATTACACCATACATGATGCCCAATGAAAAATCAGTGTAGAGTATATGTTCTACAAATTCAAAAAATGCAACCAATACGCCTAGAAATCCAAGAATAATTCCAATGATGGTTTTGGCTTTAAATTTAACTTTTTTAAACAGTAGGAAACTGAATAGGACAACCCAAATGGGACTAATAGCGCCCACAACAGCGCCTAATCCACTAGGCATATACACTATAGATAAAACACTGAAACCATTGCTGATTACAAACATTAAAACGGACATCCAGATGATTCTCCAAAATTGGGTTCTTTTAGGTATCATCCTTTTGTAGAAGGTAAAAAAAGCAACATAAATACCTCCGCCCAATAGATGTCTTAATCCTGATAGCTGAAGTGCAGGAATATATTTTACTCCTACTTTTGAAGCAATCCATGTAGTACCCCACAATACCGAAACCAATCCAACTGCAAAAAGCGCTTTTGACCTCTCTGGATTTTCTGCAGTTTGTTTCAATGTAGGTATGTATTTATATCTGATTTCTAATTATACTAATGTCTGAAATGTCTTAATCCTGTCATCACCATGGCAAGTCCATTGTTCTTGCAATATTCAATTGAATCTTTATCGCGTATAGAACCACCAGGTTGTATATAAGCACTCACGCCTTCTGCATGACCCATTCTTACGCAATCATCAAAAGGAAAGAAAGCATCACTGGCCATCACCGCACCATTCAAATCAAAGTTGAATTGCTTTGCTTTTTCAATTGCATGTCTAAGCGAGTCAATTCTTGATGTCTGACCACATCCCTTTCCAATCAACTGCAAATCCTTGGTGAGCGTTATCGCATTAGATTTAAGGTGCTTGCATACTTTATTGGCAAAAATCAACTCTTTTTTTTCAGCCTCACTACAGTTTCTGCCTCCAACTTCCTCCCATTTGTCAAAATTGCCTTCATCAACTTGTTGCAGTAATACGCCGTTCAAAAGTGATTTAAATTGATTTTTATTTGTTGTTTTCTTTTTTTGAATCAACAGAATTCTGTTTTTCTTGGCAGCAAGAATTTGTAACGCATCTTCGTCAAATCCCGGTGCGATCAGTACTTCAAAAAATATCTCATTGATTTGGTCTGCAGTTGCTTTGTCAATCTGTTTATTGCACACCAATACGCCACCAAAAGCACTTTCCGGATCACCTTGTAAGGCATATTTCCAGGCCTCTGCTACACTACTTCTGCTTGCGATGCCACAAACATTGGTGTGTTTGATGATTGCAAAAGTTGCCTCTGTTTCTTCTTCAAATTCATCAATAAGTTGTGTTGCAGCTTCAACATCTACGAGGTTGTTGTAGGACAATTCTTTTCCGTGTATTTTAGAAAAAATCTCATCCAGATTGCCGTAAAACACACCTCGTTGGTGTGGATTCTCGCCATAACGAAGAACTTGAGGATTTCCTTGGGCATAAACAAATTCCTGTGCTGGGTCTGTCGCGAAATAATTTGAAATAGCTGCATCATAATGAGCCACAACATCAAATGCTTTTGCAGCATAGCTTCTTCTTTGCTCAACGTTGGTGCTGCATTCCTGCTTTTCAAGCAGTTCTACAATGTCTTTGTAGTCTTGCTTTGAGGCAATCACGAGCAAATCGCTAAAGTTTTTTGCAGCAGCTCTTATCATAGAAGGTCCACCGATGTCAATTTTTTCTATGATCAACTTTTCCTCACTGGTCTGCGCCACTGTCTCTTCGAAAGGATAAAGGTCAACAATGACCAAGTCTATTTCTGGTATTTCATATTCTTTCATTTCCAGTAAATCTTGCTCCACAGCTCTTCTGCCAAGTATGCCTCCAAATATTTTTGGGTGTAAGGTTTTGACCCTGCCTCCTAAAATAGAAGGGTAATCGGTAACAGATTCAACTGGAACGCATTCCAGTCCAAGTTTTTCAATAAACTGCTGTGTTCCGCCAGTAGAATAGATGGTTACTCCTTGTTGGTGAAGTAAATTCACCAATGGCTCAAGTCCATCTTTGTAAAACACAGAAATCAGGGCAGATCTAATTTTTTTATACATATTGAGCGTTTGTTAAGGTCTTTTTATTGGTGTTGACAGGGTATGATATAAGCTCCCTTTTCCGGGATTGAATGGAGTCGCAAATGTAGCTCTTGTGCTTGTTTTTCCCATTGCCTAATTTTCCACAGTTTGTTTGAGCCATCTGCTAATAACAGTACTGAATCTGTCAGCGCTACTGGTAGTTGCCTTAGGTTTGAAATTGTGTTTGTTAAATGAGACATGTGTATAAATCTATTGCTCTTTCCCTGAGTAGTGTATTCAATGAGCGCTGGTTGATTTTGGAGAGGCTGTAATTGCCAATGCTCGATTCCCAGAACATTTCTAAATGATTTCAATTGTTTGTTTAGTTGTTGTCGGTTATTCAGAAAGCCAAACGAGGCAAGTACCACAGCATTTTTTCCATGTTGATGGATTATGCAGGTTTCTCCTTTGAAATTCAAGGAGAGTAGCTGTTTGGTTTTTGAGAGTTGGTATTGCTCTATCGCATAAATTGTAAAAAGAGCATTAATGGACAGCAAGACAGCTAAAATTGAGGCGTTGCTTCTGTTTAGAAATGCAACTGTTAATGCTAAGATTAGTACATACAGACAAATCGAAATTGACAGAGATGTTGATATTTGAATTGTATTGAAGTGTATACTGGCAATTTTTTCAATGTAGGTATTCATCAAAACAAGACAGAAATGAATTATTGATGCTATACCTCCTGTTGGTAATAACAAGAAGGATGCTCCGCACAGTGCGATAGCCAGAAGTAGAACTGTGCTGGATAAAGGGACAGCCACCATATTGGTGATCAGAAAGAGTAGGGGAAATTGTTTGAAATGAAACAGAACAATTGGGGTAGTTAGTATTTGTGCTGCCAGGGTTATGGAAACCATGTTCCATAAATATGTGAGTGATTTGTTTTTTGTAAAGACCCATTTGGAAATGATAGGTTCATAAATCAAAATTGATAAAACTGCTGCATAACTCAGTTGAAAGCCAATATCGTTGATTATGCCAGGATGAATGACAAGCAGAAAAAAAGCGGATGCCAGTAACACATTGATGCTACCCGTTCTTTTTCTAAAAAGATTTCCCAACAGTAACAAGGTGAATACCAATACACTCCTCATTACAGAAGCTGAAGCGCCAGTAACGAAAGCAAAAATCCATAGTAAGGGTAAGATGATACTGAAGCTCATGTATCTCGAAATATTTCTGGAAACAACTAAGCTTAGGATAATATGGAGTACATAAAAAATTAATCCGAGGTGCATTCCAGAGACAGCTATAATATGCGATACTCCGGTTTTGGTATATTGTTCTTGTAGCCTAGGATCTAAATCTTCCTTGTATCCGATGAGTAACGCTTCTGTTAGTCCGGACTCAACCGGATCTTTGATATGCGTTTGAATAGTGTTAATAATCCATTTTCTGGTATTGTTTAATATTAACCGAACGATATCTTGATGATGACCGAACCTGACTATTTCTTCTACATTGTTTATAATTATTGAATGCTTTATGCCGGCGTTTTTTGCAAATGCTGAAAAATCCAATCCACCAGGGTTTTGAATGGATTGAATTTGTTCGGGTGATCTTAAAGTAACCAATACATTTCCTGGATTTAGTTGTTTGATGTTTGCCGAGATATACAAATAGACTTTTAATTTATTTCTAAATCTATTTTGATGATGCACATATAAGTTTGCTACAAATCGATTGTAATTTTTTCCTGGTTTATCCAGTTCATCTAAATGGATAATGTAAACTTCGTTTTTTGAAAATTCAGGTGTGGGTTCAGATTTGAATGTGTTTGCATTCAGTCCCAGGAGAAAGATCTGTAAGTGAATAAGTATTCCCAGTTGTCTTCTGTATTTCCATTTTGCAAGCGTATGATTGGTCTCAAAACAGAATAATACAATTGAATTTATCAGCAGAGCCACTATGCTTAAATGATTAGCAATGGTGCTACTAAGCAAGCCTGGTAGAAATGCAATCAGGATTCTTAAGAAGGGAAATTCACTAAACACGCTGAAACTAAGATGCTTTAGATAAAAGTAAGTTCTGCATTAAGAATGTATATGTAGGTTTAACGTTACTAATTTGGTATTAACATCTTTTTGTCAGGTGCAATTATTGTAACTTAGTTTTAAACCCAGTGTGATGAAATCTTTACAATCCATATCAATCGCATTCATTTTCATTGCTCTTTTTTCCTGCAGCAGTGCAAAAATCTTTTTTGTTCGGCATGCTGAAAAGTCAGTTGAATCTAAAATTGATCCGCCTTTAACTCCAGATGGTGAAAAACGCGCTATAGATTTGGCAAAAACCTTGAAGGGTAAAAATATTAAGCATATCTATTCAACACAAACAAACAGGACGGTATCAACGGCAAAGCCTTTGTCAGATGCACTTGCTTTACCCATTGATCTCTATGCACATGATACAATGCCGAAATTTTTATACAGGGTCTTAGCATCAGGTGAAAATGCTTTGGTAGTTGGGCATAGCAATACAGTTTTGAAAATGATTGAAGAACTGGATCTTCACCCATCTAAAAAAGAAATTTCTGACTCAGAATACGATAACCTTTTTGTGGTTTATCTCAAGCGTAAAAATGGACAGGGCGGCTATACCCTTCAGTTGAAAGAGCTTAAATACGGTGCACCATCCATTAAGAAATAAATTAGAAGTCGAGGCCAAGAGAAAAATACCAGCGCGGTTTACCATCGAAAAATCCTCCCATTGGCCAACCAGCATCTAGTCTGAGGAAGTATCCGAGCAAGGTACTTCTTGCTCCAAAACCATATCCTCCAACGAATGGTCCAACGCCTCCTGTTTTGATTATCACCTGGACTGGCGGTAGACCATATACTTCAGAAGGACGGCTGAGTTGTTTGAACTGTCCATTCCAGGCTGCACCTAAATCAGTGAATTGAACCAATTGAAGATTCCTGAGAAAGGCATTGTTGATGGGTCTGTTGATAAAAGTTGACAACAAGGGAAGTCTGAATTCTGAGTTGATGACAATATTATTATTTCCGTTGGCCACATTTTGTTTGTGTCCTCTTAAATTCAGAGCCAGTGTTTGGTAGGCGTAGTCCTGATCGGGTGCAGGTATAACACCATTGTTGAATTTGGGAGTAAGCCACCCGTCAGTGCCACCCAAATAGTAAATTAGTTTTTCAGATCCAAAAGAAAAATCTGCTGCAGCTCTTCCCGCCCATATAAAGTTTCTGAAAATTGGGTAATAATAACGAAGGTCACCACCCACATTGAACATGAAACTGCCATTTGTTTTTCTGTTGACCAATCGTGAATTGATATCAGTATAAATTTTGTAACGAAGGCCATTCCAAATATTGAGGGTTGGATAGATGGTATTATCATGTACATATTCTAACCTCAAGAGTGCGTATTTGAGGACTGTATCCGGCATGCTAAGGGAAGGTGTAAAGTTTGCGTCTGAATAGATGATTGACCTATCACTTCTGTAGCCCAAAGACGCCCTTATGCTTTTTACTTCATTGAAAGGATAGCTTACATTGAATTGAAAGAGATTGGAAGCCATTCTGTTTCTTAACTGCGACTTAATATCATTAAAGTCGTAGATAGGATACCATTCCTGATTACTCCTGTAATAGGTCAGTCCCCAATCAAACCTTCTTTTTAAATTTTGGAATGAGGCGAGATAATCATTGTCCCTCAAATTTGTTGCCAGTCGAAATCCACCAATGAATTTTTTATCCTCCATCAAATCTGAAATACCCATTCTCAGAATACCATTGAGGTTATCTGTGTTTGCCAGGTAAATGGGACCAGAACCGCCGCCATAAGGCTGATACCTGTTCACCAATACTGAGTTGTTGAATCCTGACACAATATAGTCAGAGCCAAATTTTAATTTGTAATCAAAAAGTTTAGCTTTCTTGATGACATCTTCTTTTTGGTTAATTGGGTCTTCAATTGGGGTAATTGGGGTGACTTCTTTTGCTTGTTCTTCAAATTCAGTTTGGAAAAGAACTGATTTTTTTTCACCCTTTGAAGGAGTATTTTTTTCTTGTTGATAGCGTACAGCACCAGCTTTCTTTTTTCTCTCTTCTTCCATCAATTCTTTGATGTAGGCTGTAGGCTTTGCATTGATGTTGCGTTTTGTGAGTACTGATTCATTGATCTTTAATTTGTAAAGAAACTTAAGATCACCTTCTTGTCGCACTTCACTTACTTGATTGTTATCTCCTGCACCTCTGGTTTCCTGCAAACTACTTTGGTAGTTGGTTATTGGGAAAACGTAAGTGCTGTCATTTGTAATTGAAATATAACCAATAGAATCTGGTACAGATTTTTCCCAGGCCTTTAATGTAGAGTCCAGTTCTTTTCTATCAGGGTTTCTCAATACATCATCTCCAATGCTGTAAATGGTATCTAATCCAGCTCTTTTCGTGGTGAAAAATCCAGCATAGCGATTTCCTATTCCATTTGCATCACTTACAAATGTGAAGTGATTGACATTGTATTGAAGTGGAAATCTTGCTTGTCCGTAACGTTGATTCGTTAGCATGGTAATTTGCCTGAACTCGCTTTTTGTCCAGTTGTCTACCATGAAAACATTAAAGTTATTTCTTGAAGCTATTGCGGTATCTGATTTTATAGCATTGGCAGATGGACGATTCGATGAGAAAAGAATTCCATTTTTATTTGGGAAGGCAGCAAATGAAGGATCAAGATCATCATATACATCGTTCGTGATTTGGTCGAAAGATCGTTCATTGATTTTATAAACAAAAATATCTGATTGTCCATTCTTTGCTGCGCTCATAACAAGTGTATTGTTGTCGAGCATGAACTTGGCATCCTGAATTTGCTGAAACTCGTCTAAAGTCTGTTTATTGGTCTTGATTCTGGATACAATGTCATAGACAAACATTTTGATCTTTCCTTCTTCTGTATAAATAACCAGCAATCTTGATCCTTTAGGATCCCAAGCAAGAATCGGATAATTGGGATTGAGTTCATCCTGGTAGTTGAGTATACCGGCTTTCAGGAGTACTTTTCTTTTTTCGGAAAGATCTTCAAACACAACTCTGTAAATACCTTTTTTGTATTGGACCATCGCATAGGTATTGTTTCTGGCGATGGGGTTGGCTTGGAAACTGTAAAAATCTTCTCTTGTGCTTTTTTCTTCGATGGCAACTATGTTTCCTTTTGGTAGATTTCTTCTGCCTCTGGTGTCATCAAGGTATTTGTCAGCCTCCACCTGCATAAATTCCTGCAAAAGATCTTTGAACTTTTGTTTGGTTATTTTTAAGCTTGCTGCATTGAGGCTTTTATAAATCCGCGATAGATAAAGAAAATAAGTGATGTTATCTTTCTTGTATTTTTCACCAATGAATCTCCAGAAAGAATGCCCAGCCAGTTGTGGTTCAGCAAAAGCAAACTGATAGAATGTTTTGTATTTGCCAGAAAGCAATGCTGATTTCAATTGATCATCTAAAGCGGGACTCCAATTTTCTCCAACATAGGCAACATACCCGTCTGTCAACCATTTAGGTAAGTCGAGTAAGGCCTGGTTACTTGCAAATTCACCGAGGTCGTCTCCAAATAGCATGTTTTGAACCAGTATTTGTGCAATACCCTGACGAATTTTAATCCTAAGCTCATTGAGGTTGCCATTGTAAAACACAACCATTTTATTGTTGACCAATCTTGTTACACCCCCAGTATTTTGCCAATCTATTCCTAGTCCAATATTTGATTGTCTGAATTCATTAAAACTATTATACACAACGATATTGGCTCTTCTTTGAAGTCCATATTCCACAAACTCTTCTACAGCCGCAATTTCTTCTTCTGCTACTTGTGCAACAAATTTTCCAAGTGACAGTCCACCTTCATGATAATAAGTATTGAAGTTTCTGGTTTGGTAATATTTCCAGCTGATTTTTTTATACTGAACCCTGTTTTTACCAAATTCTACAGTGCTTACTTGTCCTGTTACTTGCAGTACTATAAAAACAAAGGCTATTATGGAATAGACTGATTTTCTCATGCGATGATGATTCAATATGAATTGGGTACCTTTGTGAACTCTAAAATTAAAGCTTTTAACCAAGAAATCTGACCAATGCTAAACGTTAAAATTTTCCAGTTCAATCCCTTGCAGGAGAACACTTATCTGGTGTATGACGACCAAAAAAACTGCCTGATTTTTGATCCGGGTTGTTATTTCGACAATGAAAGGGATGCCTTGGTTGGTTTTATCGGGGAAAAGGGACTAAAACCAGTACAATTATGGAATACACATTGTCATTTAGACCATGTTTTTGGGAATAAGTTCATCTATGAAACCTATCAGTTAGAGCTTTACATCCACGAAGGTGAGAAAAAGGTATTGGATAGGGCTCCGGAGAGTGGTTTGATGTGGAATATACCTTTTGATAATTATGCTGGTCCCATTCACACCATCCAGGGTGATACATCTTTCTCATTTGGAGGTGAAACTGTCCAGATTTTAGAAACCCCAGGACACTCTCCAGCCAGCATCAGTTTTTATTTCCCCAATTCAGGGTTTGTCATAGCTGGTGATGTACTTTTCAGAGAAAGTGTAGGCAGAACGGATTTGCCAGGGGCAAATCCGGATATCCTTGTAAACAGTATCCTGCAAAAACTGTATAGTTTGCCCGACGAAACCATCGTTTATTCAGGTCATGGTATGCCAACTACAATTGGTCATGAAAAAAAGCACAATCCTTTTGTGAAAGCCTAATAGGGATTGCTACTTGTATAGTTTTTTTAGAACAGGAATATTTATCAACTCTTTTTTTTCTCTTTTCACAACAATCCAACCATAGGCAAGTAAAAGCGTGATACCAATTGGATGCAGCAAATAGAGTTCTGTATTCGCCATGCGTAAGGAATAGTGTATTCCGAAAAAGAGGACTGCAATTGCAATATAGAGGAATCCATTTTTTATGTCGTATGGTATGGGATAATGTTTCTGACCTTGTATAAAACTGATTACCATCATGCTGCCATAACAAACAACAGTTGCGATAGCGCATGCCAGATAGCCAAGATAAGGGATCAATAAATAGTTGACCAGTATTGTTAGGATTGCACCAATCAAAGTAATAATTGCGCCTGTCATGGTCTTATTGGTGAGTTTATACCAAACCGACAAATTATAATAGATGCCAAGAAAGATTTTGGCTAACATGAGAATTGGGACGATAAACAATCCCTGCAAGTATTCTGGATGTTTGTTAATACCCATGAAGTGTTTCCAGATATCTAGAAACAAAACAACTCCAAGAAAACAAAGGCTGCAAACGATAATAAAAAAGTGCATGATTTTTGCGTATGTCTCTCCGGCATTGTCTTTGTTCGCTTGTTTAAAAAAGAAAGGTTCGGCACCCATCCTAAATGTTTGAATGAACAAAACAATCAGCACTGCCAGTTTATAATTAGCACTGTAAATACCATTTGCAGATCTGGCTTCTTCCGCTGTGCCATTAAAATGATAAACAATCATGAACCTATCGATTGTCTCATTAATGATGCCGCCAAAACCTACAATGATCAGGGGTGTAGAGTAGATGAAAATTTCCTTGAGTAATTTTTTGTCGAGGTTAACCTGAAAGCCAGTAAATTCTTTTACAAGCATTAATAGTGTTGCTGCAGATGCAATAAGATTGGCAATGAAAACATAACCAATGCCAATATTGGGGTTATACAGTGAGGCAAAAAAGCTTTGTTTTCCAGACTCATAATCTTCTTTGCAGAAATAGAGAAAGAAGATTACAAAAAACATGTTGATGAGTATGTTCAGGAGTTTTATTGCAGCAAATTTCTTTGGTTTTCCATCTTGTCTCAACTTTGAGAAGGGAATTACTGCAAAAGTATCCAAGGCGACAATCAGCACAACATACACCAGCCATTCAGGGTGCTCACCAAGATTCATTGTATCAGCAATATATTGTATTGGAGAAAGCAACAATACCAGTAATGCTGTAGTTGTAATCAACAACATGCTGAAAGTTGTATTGAATACTTTTTGTTGTTCCTCTTTTTGGGTAAAACGGAAATAGGAGGTTTCCATTCCGTAGGTAAAAACAATATTCAAGAAGGCAGCTGTGGCAAATAAAATTGAAATATCCCCATAATCAGCGGAGGCATAAATAAAAGTGAGAATAGGGGTCAGCAAATAATTGATGAACCTGCCCACAATATTGCTGAGTCCGTACCAAATGGTCTGATTTGCAAGTTGTCTGATGCCTGCCAATTCTTTTTCTTTCGTCAAAATTAAGGGTTATGGAATGTCTTTGCGTAAGTCAGTCTCCATTTCCTATTTTTACAGCAACTAATTTTTCATTGATGCGTGCAATTGTTCAAAGGGTAGCCAGGGCTTCGGTGACAGTCGACCAAACAGTGGTAGCCAATATTGGCACTGGAATGTTGGTCTTGGTTGGTATTGAGGATGCAGATAATATTGAAGATATCCAATGGTTGTCGGCTAAACTGGTTCAACTGAGAATTTTCAATGACGAAAATGGCACCATGAATCTATCTGTAAAAGATATAGAAGGTGGACTGCTCTTGGTCAGTCAGTTTACCTTGCATGCATCAACCAAAAAAGGGAACCGACCATCTTATATCAAAGCTTCAAAGCCAGATGTTGCAGTTCCTTTGTATGATCAACTGAAAAAACAACTGGAGACAGATTTGGGGAAACCAGTGCAGGCTGGAATTTTTGGTGCAGATATGAAAGTAGATCTACTCAATGATGGTCCCGTTACCATTATTATTGATACAAAAAACAAAGAATAATGACAATTCAAGAGGCACAATTGCAGGTGGACAAATGGATCAAAACCATAGGTGTCCGTTATTTCAGCGAATTGACCAATATGGCAATTCTAACTGAGGAGGTGGGTGAATTGGCAAGAATCATGGCCAGAAAGTATGGCGACCAATCCTTTAAGAAAAATGAATCAGCGGATGCTTTAGCAGATGAAATGGCGGATGTGCTATGGGTACTTATTTGTTTGGCCAACCAAACGGGTGTCGATCTTACAACCGCCTTGCAACACAATATTGAAAAAAAGACGAATCGGGATGCAGATCGTCATCAGCAAAATGAAAAACTGAAATAGTCTTTTTGCTATAATTCAAGTTCTGGATTAACCCATCACATCGATTTATTATCTTTGCGGCCTATGGTAATCAATGACGCTAATAAATTTCAGGCAATTATATCACATGCTAAAGAGTATGGATTTGTTTTTCAATCCAGTGAAATCTACGATGGCTTAAGTGCTGTATATGATTATGGACCATGGGGAAGCGAGTTGAAAAAGAACATCAGAGAAGCATGGTGGAATGCCATGACCCGCATGCACGATAATATAGTGGGAATTGATGCAGCTATTTTTATGCATCCTACCACCTGGAAAGCATCCGGGCACGTAGATAATTTTAGCGATCCAATGATTGATAACAAAGATTCCAAGAAACGCTACCGTGTGGATCATTTGATTGAAGCGAGTGCCGATGTTTTGGTGAAAGAAGGAAAGGAGGCCGAAGCGGAGAATTTGTTGCAAACAATGGAAAAGCTGTTGGCTGAAAATGATTTTGCGGGACTCAAACAGTTGATTGATGATAACAAAATCAAATGTAGTGTAAGCAATACATGCAACTGGACGGAAGTACGTCAGTTTAACCTGATGTTCTCTACCCAATTGGGTTCTGTTGCAGAAGATGCAAGTGAAATCTATCTAAGACCAGAAACAGCCCAGGGAATTTTTGTCAATTTTCTAAATGTGCAAAAAACCGCAAGGATGAAAATTCCATTTGGAATTGCACAGGTTGGTAAGGCATTTAGAAATGAAATTGTTGCTCGGCAATTTATTTTCCGCATGCGCGAATTTGAGCAAATGGAAATGCAATTTTTCATTCGTCCTGGCACACAGAAAGAATGGTATGCCTATTGGAAAGAAGAGCGCATGAAATGGCATACTTCTCTTGGTTTTCCAGTTGAAAACTACCGTTACCACGATCACGTAAAATTGGCACATTATGCCGATGCAGCTGTCGATATTGAATATGCCTTTCCAATCGGTTGGAAAGAGGTGGAAGGTATTCACAGCAGGACAGATTTTGATCTAAAAAGCCATCAACAATATAGCGGTAAAAAACTTCAGTATTTTGATCCTGAGATCAATCAGAATTATGTGCCATATGTAATTGAAACGTCTATTGGTCTTGATAGAATGTTCTTGCTGACTTTATGCCATGCTTATCAGGAAGAGAAGTGGAATAAGGAAGATGGCAGTGAAGACAGCAGAGTAGTTTTGAAAATACCTGCAAAAATTGCTCCCATTAAACTTGCAGTTTTGCCTTTGTTGAAGAAAGAAGGATTACCTGAAATTGCTAAAGAAATCATGGCAAGTTGCAGAAATGAGTTTTATTGTTTCTATGAAGAGAAAGATACAATTGGTAAGCGTTACAGAAGAATGGATGCATTAGGAACTCCATTCTGTGTTACCATTGATCATCAAACAAAAGAAGATAGAACTGTTACCATTAGGTATCGTGACACAATGCAGCAGGAAAGAATTCCAATTGAAGGGTTGGCGCAATTTATCAAAGGGAAACTTTAATTGCTGATAGCAAAATACAAGCGACCAGCCAATTCTTTTAAGAAGGTCTGCCACCAATCCATCGCTTTTGTTGATGGAATGAGGTAGTGAGGTTTGAATTTGCCTGCACCAGGTAAAATACTAAGGGCGCAGGGGTAAGTCCTGATTTTGAATCCCTGTTTTTCAAATATTGCACGGGCTCTTTGCATGTGAAATGCAGATGTAATTAAGACAATTGACTTGTTATTATCAAGCCCATTTGCTTTGAGTATTGATTTACAAAAAACTGCATTTTCAATAGTATTTCTTGATTGTTCTTCAGTTAAAATATCATTTGCAGGTATTCCCAGAACTATGAGATTGTTCTTGATAAAAGCTGCTTCTGAAAAATTATCCTCTTTGAATACACCGTTTTGTCCACCTGAAACCAATATCTTTTTGATATGCCCCTTTTTATACAATAGTGCAGTTTGTATAAAGCGGTCGGAAGAGATATTGAAATAACCTTCTTTACTTGTTCTGTCGTAACTCGTGATGCCTCCTAATAAAATTCCTGTTTCATAATTTTCATTATTCTGCATAGGTTGTGGCGGATCGTGGAAAGGCAGCATTAGATTTGTAATTATCCAGATATTGGAGAAAAAAAAAGCTGCTATTAAGGAAGAAAATAAAAAGGTTGATTTTCTTTTTTCATGTTTTGTGAAGACGGCCAATACAATTAAAGATAGCACCCATAAAAGTGGATGAAGTAAAACGCCAATTGCTTTTCCAATCCAGAACATAGATCAAAAGTTGTTCTACAGCATTTTTAGTTTTTGATGATCTTTTTAGTGGATTGGTATTTATTGTCGCTACTTGTAATGGTCAGTACATATGTGCCTGCAGGGAGTCGACTAAAATCTGTTGTACCTGATTGATAAGGTATATCTTTTTTGATAACAGTTCCACCTGAAATACTTGTTACCTGGAGGTGCATTTTTTTAATTCCATACATATTGCCAATATCATATTTAACAACATCACTGGTTATGGTTGGGTAAATATTTTTAATGAAGTTGGTATTGTTTCTGATGGGATTGAAAACTGAGGTTACTACTGTTACAGGGTTACCAAGTGGACCAGTTGCAAACATCCCATTTCCGTGTGTACCAATTACAAGTGTGTTATCCGCCCATCTGCTCGCTAAAGTATTTACAACTGCACCATTCAGCATGGAGGCAGATGTTCCAGGTGGCGCTACTTCTCTGTACCAAATGGTATTTGAACTGTTGATGAGTTTTGTGCTAAATAGTCCTATTGAAGTTCCCACATAATATTCAATGCCAGTTGTCTTTGCAATAATCTCACATGACCGGATTGAAGGTGTTGAAAGATTTCCTTCAATCAATTGCCAAGTTGGATCTGGGGCAGTGGAATTGCCAGTCCAGAATATACTTTGAACATTATAATTTGAAACCACCAGCATCAATGTATCCTGATTTCTGGGGTTCACTGCAATATCTCTTACTACTGAGCCTGCGGCCATCCCAGGCGGGGTAATATCTACTACAGAACTTGTTGGAGATTGTGGATCTCTTATTTTATAAACCTTTCCTGCTCCTGTTCCGATATATAAATGGTTAAAAGTTGAATAGGGGCCTTTTGTTGTTTCAAGCGCATAAATATCTCCAAATACTTTTGGATGAACACTGTCCATTAGCGTCCAAGTGGAGGGGGTTACAGTTGTTGAACTGTTTGTTCTAAATAAAGTGTCTTCAACTGCATAGTATAATAAGTCAGTGTTGTCGTTATCCAATTGGAAGTAGGTGATAAACAGCCCCTCACCCGTATTTTCGGGTTGGATAAGTGTATAATCATTTGCTGCAAGTGGCGGAAGATTAGAACGGTAAAATTGACCGTTCTGTGCAGCACAAAAAAGGACTTGTTTACCTGCGCCGTTCTTTTTTGTCATACCAACCTGACAACCATCTCCACCTAAAATGATATAATGATCACTGGTGTCAACAAGAGGGTCTCCAAAAATTCCGCTTCTATCTCTGAATGTTGTTGCATTGTCTTGCGCACCTCCAAAGAAATTTCTGGAGCCTGGAGTAGGATCAATTCCTACATGGTAGTATTGCAGGGTTTGATACTGTGAGTTATAAGTGAGGTTGGTTTGTGCATTGAAAAAATTCCATACAACATTTGGAGTATTGATATTTTCAATTTGCCCAATGCCTCCATCGGAACTCAAAATTACCTTGTTAGGATTTCCCGGTTCAAATGAAAATCCGTGAAAATCGACATGGCTTGTACCTAAGTTATCCGTATAAGTATTTCCGGATTCAAGCCCACCAATAAACCGAACATTGGTTCTTGTGCTGAAACCATCCGTAGATCTGAATAAGTTAACACCTCCTGCTAATACAATATTTGGATTTGTTGGATGCACAGCTAAAAGCATGTTGTAAGCTCCCTGTGTTTCTAAATATCTTGTTGAAACACCAGTGCGTGTAGAGTTTCTTTGTGCTACTAGATTTGAAGTTAGGTTTGTCCATGTTGGTGTTGAGGTGGACATATCACATTTGAAAAGATCAGCCTCAGGTTTTAAGTCACTTGCCAGATCTGAATTTTCAACCATAACATACAAGATGTTTTCGTTAGAGGGCGCTAGTGCCATAACCATTCTTCCCCATCCCAAAACAAATTCATCGGCTGCGTTTTGTGCATTATTATAAGGCCTCCAGCCTTGAACATAATCTGGGGCACCTAGATTTCCCCCTGCGATACGTGTGTAACTATTGATTTCTCCACTTGTTGATACAAATACACCAGCTAAATCTGGGTCTGCGTTTCTGCCAGACATGCCAATAATTATCTTACTGCCATTGCTTGTAATTAATATGTCGGCTATACCACCTACAGCAAGGGTTGGAATATTATTGATAGATTGAAATACAGTCTGCCAGGATTGCCCACCATCTCTTGATCTCACCACTCTTCTGTGGATAGCAGCGTATACATCGCCCGTAATTGGGTGTACTGCAATTTTATGTACAAAGTTCCATTCAGAAACAAACTGCGTTATATCTGTTACATTGGTAATGGAGATTTTAGTCCAGGTAGCTCCGTTATCAACTGATTTTAAAATACCATTTCCAAAAATATAGCCTGTTGGATAACCGGCTGAAGCACCTATGGGTTCTCCTGTTCCAGCATACCATGTATTCTCTTGTCCTGCTCTTGGGTCTTGAGCTAAACATGAAATATTTCTGGCTTCTGCATCGGGATGAACAAATTGCCATTTTTGTCCACCATCAACTGTTCTAAAAATCCCACCATTTACACCACCTGCTAGAATTACTCTGTTTACAGATCCATTGATAGTAGCTCCAAATCTTTTGTCGTATGCAATAGCACGGGTTCTTCCTCCATTTTGTGAGGGGCCTACAGCACCGTAACTGTTCTGTGCTCCAGTTGTTTGTTGTACGTCAGTAGATAATGTTGTAAGCGCCTCTTTAAATATACCATCAGCCTTAACAGGTAAAATCTTCAGCAAATCCATTTCCTTTTCTCTAATACCTTCAGGGATTTTTCCTGTTTTGGGATCTCTTTGTAAAGTCCATTCAAATTCTGCTCTTCTTCTGGAATTTTCTTGTTCCATTTCCTCCGTTTCTTCCCCTTCGTTTTTATTCAGGATGGTGAGGTCTTTCTTATTTTTTGTTGGAAAGTCTGCTTCTGTTTTGATAAATAGTGTGGATGCGAATGCCAGTAAGAGCAAGGTAGTTAGCAACAACAAACTTTTTTTCTTCATGGGTATTTGTTCTCTAGGGCAAATTAACCATTTTTTGGTCTAGGGGTTTAATTTTTCTGTCATAATTAAATGACGAAAGAACTCATTGGCATTAGGCTTATCTTTGCGACTGTAGTGTAGTCATGAACCTGAAGTTTCTATTGGAAAAATATGCTGTATCTCCCCGCATTTTAGAGATTGCGGATGGAATTCTATTGCCTGAACCTCAGCAGATTACCGTAAAAGGTGTTTCTGGCTCTTTCAAATCTTTTCTTTTTAGTGCGCTTTATACTGGAAATCAACTTAATGGTTATAATCATTTGCTTATCCTGGAAGATGCTGAGGAAGCCGCCTATTTGCACAACGATATTGAACAGTTAATAGCACCGATAGATTTATTTTATTTCCCTTCTTCTTTTAAAACCAATAAGAATTTCAAGCTCCAGAGCAGCAGTCATGTAATGCTCAGGACTGAGGCATTGACCAGAATGGCAACTGGGGGGAATAAAAAAATTATTGTAACCTATCCTGAAGCACTGATGGAGAAAGTAGCAGATGCCAAATCTTTATCATCTAATATTATTTCAATAAAAGTTAATGATAGGCTTGATACGAATATATTGATGGAAAGGCTTGTGGGGTATGGTTTTGAGCGGACAGACTTTGTTTATGAACCAGGTCAGTTTGCCATGAGGGGTGGGATTTTTGATATTTACTCTTTTGGTAATGAAAAGCCCTATCGTGTTGAGTTATTCGGAGAAGAAGTGGATTCAATTAGAATATTTGATCCTGAATCTCAATTAAGTGAAAGAAAGCTTTTGCAAGTCAACATCATTCCTAATGCCGATGCCAACTATACAGCTTCTGAAAAGGTTGATTTTCTTGATCTGCTGCCCGCCAATACCGTTGTGTATACTTCAAACTGGCAGTTGGTGATTGATCGTTTTAGAGACTATGAAGACAACCTCAAATTATTTTTTGAACATCATGATGGCATAAAAGAATCGAGTAGTCAGGATGACAAACAGGTGGATTTACAATTAGCTGATTTTACAACCGCTGATGATTTTGAAAAAGAATTAAACACCAAGACTGTTGTAGAATTTGGTGTAGTGTCGAGTATGGTAAGGCCATCCCTTGAATTTGCCTTTCAATCTTTACCCCAGCCTTCATTTAACAGGCAGTTTGAGATGCTAATCAAAGATCTTAAAAGTCATGAAGCTCAACAACGTCAGCTTTATATCTTTTCTGAGAATCCAAAACAGCTGGAGAGACTCTATTCCATTTTTGCTGATCTCAAATCTGAGATTCAGTTTGTGCCCATACCCGTTGCAATTCACCAAGGGTTCATTGATAAAGAGCATGGGGTAGTGGCCTATACAGATCATCAGATTTTTCAGCGTTATCATAAATACAAAATCAAACAAGCTTATAACAAGAGTAAAGCTATAACCCTCAGGGCGCTTAAAGAGTTACAGCCAGGTGATTTTGTTGTACACATCGATCACGGTGTTGGAGTATTTAGCGGATTGCAGAAAGTTCAAAATGGTGGACAAACACAGGAGGCGGTAAGAATCATATACAGGGATAATGATATTTTGTATGTGAATATTAATTCTTTACATAAGATTTCAAAATATACCGGCAAAGAGGGGCATGTTCCAAAGGTAAATAAGTTGGGTAGCGATGTTTGGGTGAAGTTGAAAGAAAAGACCAAGGGAAAGGTGAAGGAAATTGCTTTTGATCTGATCAAGCTGTATGCAGAAAGAAAAGCACAGGAAGGATTTGCGCACAGCCTGGATAATTATCTTCAGACAGAATTAGAGGCTTCATTCATGTATGAAGACACTCCAGATCAAAGCAAAGCTGTATCGGATGTTAAAAAAGACATGGAAAGTCCGCATCCAATGGACCGACTGGTTTGTGGTGATGTTGGATTTGGGAAAACAGAGGTAGCAGTGCGTGCTGCTTTCAAAACATGTATTGATGGCAGACAGGCTGCAGTTCTTGTACCGACTACTATTCTGGCTTATCAACATTATAAAACCTTTAGTGAGCGATTGAAAGATTTACCTGTGACTGTCGATTTTATCAACAGGTTTAAATCAGCTAAAGAGAAAAAAGAAACCTTCAAAAAACTTGAAGAAGGGAAAATTGATATCATCGTTGGAACACATGGATTGCTCTCAAAAGATATTAAGTTCAAGGATCTGGGATTGCTGGTAATTGATGAAGAACAAAAATTTGGGGTAGCACACAAAGAAAAAATTAAAACGCTAAAAACAAATGTTGATTGTCTAACGCTTACAGCAACACCAATTCCTAGAACACTTCAGTTTAGTTTAATGGGAGCTAGAGATCTTAGTATCATCAATACGCCTCCGCCAAATCGACAACCTATCCAAACAGAAGTAATTGTCTTCAATGAAGACCAGATAAGGGATGCCATTTATTTTGAAATTGAAAGAGGAGGGCAGGTATTTTTTATCCATAATAGGGTTAAAGGATTACCTGAAATGTCTGAATTGATTAAAAGTTTATGTCCTGATTTAAGTATTGGGTTTGCACATGGACAATTAGAAGGTCACGAACTAGAGGAAAGAATATTCGACTTTATTCATAAAAAATATGATGTATTGGTTTGTACCAATATTGTAGAAAGTGGTGTGGATATTCCCAACGTTAATACCATTATCATTAACAATGCCCATCAGTTTGGCTTGAGTGATCTTCATCAGTTAAGAGGCAGAGTTGGGCGAAGCAACCGCAAAGCCTTTTGTTATTTGATGGCACCGCCAATTAGCGTTTTGCCTGCGGATTCGAGAAAGCGATTACAAACTTTGGAACAGCATGCTGAGTTAGGGAGTGGCTTTCAGATTGCTATGCGTGACCTTGATATCCGGGGAGCTGGAAATATGTTGGGGGGTGAACAAAGTGGTTTTATGATTGAGATTGGATTTGAGATGTATCAAAAAATTTTGGATGAAGCCATTCGTGAGTTAAAACGTACAGCATTTAAAGAAGTCTTTAAAGACGAAATCAGTAAACAAGATGATTTTGTGAGCGACTGTACCATCGATACCGATCTTGAGATTTTAATACCAGATCATTATGTTGATCAGATTGCAGAACGTTTAACCTTGTATACGCGATTGGACAATTGCAGAGATGAAGAAGAGTTGCTGAAGTTTCATGCTGAAATGGTTGATCGCTTTGGTCCAATGCCTTATTCAGTAGAAGGTCTTTTCTCAACGGTACGATGCAGAAGATTGGCGGTCGAAATAGGTTTTGAACGAATGACATTAAAACAAGGTGTACTGCGTTGTTATTTTGTGAACAATCCAGATTCTCCTTATTTTCATTCACTTACATTCAATGCAATACTACTTCATCTGCAAACGAAGACCAACAAGAGTCACCTCAAACAAGTTGGAAAAAATTTCATGATGGTCACTGAGCCTATCAGCTCCATGGAGCGATTGTTTACATTTCTGCAAGAATTAAATGCAACTATCCATGAAGTGAGGTTGCAGAATAGCGTTACAGCTCTCTGATCCAAATGTTTCTGAAACTTACGGCATCTCCATGATCCTGCAATACCAGTGGTTCTTTCATGCTATGTGGCTTGTATTCTGCAATACCAATGTATTGAGTACCGCCCCAAATCGACTGATTATTTTGAACGAGGACACCGTTGTGGATTACAGTAATTCTGGCCTGTGATTGTAGTCTTCCGTCTGCAGCAAATCTTGGTGCAGTGAAGACAATATCATAGGTCTGCCATTCACCTGGTCCTTTTGAGGCATTCACTAGAGGAACCAGTTGTTTATAAATGCTTGCTGCTTGTCCGTTTGAATATGTTTTATTGTTATAGCTGTCCAGCACCTGTAATTCATATTTGCCCATGAGAAAAATTCCACTATTACCCCTTCCTTGACCTTCACCTTTAACTACAGCTGGCGTTCTCCATTCGATGTGCAGCTGACAATCGCCAAATCCTTGTTTTGATGTGATTTCACCTGTTCCGCCTTTTACTGTCATTGCTCCGTCTGCTATAGTCCATTCAATTTGCTTTCCACCTTTACCTTGCCATGCAGAAAAGTCGGTACCATTGAAAAGTACTGTTGCATCAGCTGGAGCATCTTGACTGGACTTGCCGGGTGCAACAATCTTTGGTACAGGATTCCAGATTTCAGTCAGCGTGGGATCTCCTTTTCTCTCCTGAGCAGAAATAGCAGTAGAAACAAGTAGGGTCGCAAAAACCAAGTAGAACTTTTTCATATTAAAATTGTTAGTATAATTGTGAGGATGATCAATAATTCAATTTCAATTTACAAAAAATATTGTCAGTCAGTTGATATGGCAGTACTTTTAAATTTGAAAAATTAGTAGCATGGTGTCGAAAGTAACAGAAGGGGTAAAAATCAGCGTAGAGCAATTCTATCAACCGGATTATTCCAATCCTTTGCAATTGGAATTCATGTTCGCTTATAGGATTACTATCGAAAATAATAATCCATTTCCAGTGCAGCTGCTAAGACGACATTGGTACATTGCCGATAGCAATGCAGACCAAAAAGAAGTAGATGGAGAAGGTGTAATTGGTGTTCAACCTGTTATTGCTCCCAATGAACAATATCAATATATATCCGGCTGTAATTTGAAGTCTGAACTTGGTAAAATGCATGGTTCTTATTTGATGGAGAATATGAATACGAGAAAACGTTTTGAAGTGAATATTCCCGTTTTTTACATGGAGGCTCCATTCAAAAGAAATTAGTCTTTCTTAACATTCGTTATCTTAACTTTACTGGACTGGAAAATCAATAAAATTCGTTAAGACAATGGGCTACAAGGTTACGTTTAATAACAAAAATAAGGTGTTCTTTAATGCATTAAAATCTGAAGTTGATGCATATTTTGAGCGTAATAGATTAAAGAAGACAGGCAATTGGAAATTGTATTTAAAGACGATGATTTTGATTCCAAGTGCAGTAGGTATTTATAGTGTTTTGATGTTTGTAAACATGCCAGCACTTCTCTCTGTTTTGCTCTGGTTTGTATTTGGTTTAAATATGGCAGCTATTGGGTTCAATATTATGCATGATGCATGCCATGGAAGTTTTTCTACAAAGGGTTGGGTGAATTATGTATTTGGACTCACCAATAATTTTCTTGGAGGAAATGCTTTTTTGTGGAAATTAAAACACAATATCATACACCACACCTATACCAACATTGATGGCGTGGATGACGATATCAACAATATGCCGTTTTTGCGTCAGTGTTCTTCTCAGCCATTGAAGCCGATGCATAAGTTTCAAAGCGCTTATATGTTCTTGTTATATGGCTTTACATCTCTATTTATGTTCTTCATGGATTACATCAAGTATTTTTCAAAGAAAGTATATACCACTCCTTTGAAATCGATGGATTTCAGCGAGCATTTGATGTTCTGGGTTGGTAAAATATTTTTTATCGTTTTTTATATTGTTCTACCTATCAGCTTGATAGGCTGGAAATGGTGGTTGGTTGGGTTTTTGATCAGTCAGTTTACGTTGGGACTCACCCTGGCAATTGTGTTTCAATTGGCGCACGTAGTTGAGCATGCTGAATTTGATGCAGCAGGTGTTGATCCGGTAAAGATTGAAAACGAGTGGGCAATTCATCAGGTTAAGACGACCGCTAATTTTGCATTTTCAAATAAGTTGGTTACATGGTTTGTGGGAGGTTTAAATTATCAGATTGAACACCATTTGTTCCCAAGAATCAGTCACATTCATTATCCTGCAATCAGTAAGATTGTTAAAGAGACATGTGAAAAATTTGAATTAAACTATATCTATTTCCCGACTACAAGATCTGCAATTGCTTCCCATGTGCGATTCATGCACACCATGGGAACATCTGCCTGAACAGTACTTATCTCGGTTTGTAACCGGATGCAGAAAATATTTTTTTGGCATCCAAATTGAGCAATGCATCAAGCGTTGTTTCTGGATGTTTATCCATATAGGCTTGGATGATTTGTCTACCTACGAACAATGAAATAAATCCTGGAGAACCTTCGCCAAATTCCATGGTAGTGGGGCCATCATTGATGAATGATCTTATTTTAAAGGGGTCTGTTTCATAGAGCAAGTTGTTTTCTAAAAAATAATTCCAAATCAAACCTTCGTTCTTTGCTGCACCTTTTAATTGAGAAGCACTATAGCCCAATTGAAGTGTGTCTTCTGTCTCTGGAAGGAAGAGGTCAAGTAAGTACATTCTTTTTCCATGGTCGATAAATACTTCCAATAATGAAGCACCATTTTTTATTGGAGGTAATATATCGTCTATCGCATTTTTCATGCAATTCACCGGGATGTATTCAGGAGTAAATTTTCTGGATATGTAAGTTGGATAAAGCTGCATACCTTGTTCGCTGTTGTAAATGCTAGAGTTGCTGCCAAGGTGCAATTGAAGTCCAATGCCCAATGCGAAAGTTGTGATGATATCTCCTGATCCACCTGTTGATCCGCTTGCAAATGCATCAATTGGGCCAACAAAAGTGATGAATTGTTCAGGAAGGTTGTATTTAGGAAAATAGTATTTCACATTTTTGAGCCCCTCTTTGGTTTTATCAAATGAGATCATTATTTCTTCTTCCTTTAATCTTGTTGAGTCATAGATAGGTTTGTAGTCGCGGTAAAACTGTTTTATTGCTGTGCTCCAAAGGGCTGTATCTACACCTTCTAGACCAAGTATTCGAAGTACAAAATCGTTGGTGAAATTGTGGTGTTTTGCTCTGAGTTTTTCCATAGCTGTATTGATATCTAGAGTATCCATACTAAAGAAATCCTGTTCAAAACGAATAGTCTCCAATTCAATTTGAATTTTACTTGTGTCAGGATGTTTAGCGCTATTTCCGCAGCTTGAAAGCAGATTAATACAAAGTATTATTAAGATAACCGGGTAGAAGTTGAAGCCTGTTTTTGGTGAAATGAGTTGTTTCATGATTCCAAAAATAAAGCAAAGCTTGGTCAGCTTGAAGCAGATGGGTTTATTTTAACCATATTTCATCTTTATTCTGCAATTTTGCACCATGAAGGTGTACGTCGCCCAACAGAATTATCATATTGGTAACTTTTTGCTGAACAGAGAGAAAATGCTTGGAGAGGTAGAAATTGCCCGGCAACATGGAGCAGATTTGGTAGTTTTTTCTGAGCTTTCAGTTTGCGGGTATCCTCCAAGGGATTTTTTAGAGTTTGAAGATTTTATACTGGAGGCAGAATCGACTGTCGCGGAAATGGCCAAATACAGTCAGGAGATTGGCATTTTGGTTGGAGCACCTACCAGGAATCCACAGCGAGAGGGTAAAGACCTTTTCAATTCTGCAATCTTGTTGTATGAAGGAAAGGTTCAGGGCGTTGCACACAAGACCTTATTGCCCAATTATGATGTATTTGATGAGTACAGGTATTTTGAGCCAGCGTACAATTGGAATATAATTCCATTCAAGGGAAAAAGAATAGCTGTCACTATTTGTGAGGACATCTGGAATTTGGGTGACAATCCTTTGTATAGGGTTTGTCCTATGGATGAACTGATGAAACAATCGCCAGATTTAATGATCAATATTTCTGCATCTCCATTTGATTATGATCATGATGAGGATCGCAAAGAGGTGATTAGGTTGAATGTTTTGAAATACAAACTTCCTATGATTTACTGCAATGCAGTCGGCGCCCAAACAGAAATCATTTTCGATGGAGGCAGCTTGGTGTATGCTGCAAACGGTGAGCTCAAACATGAGTTATCCTATTTTAAAGAGGGTGCTGTTTGGGTTGAAACAGATGATTTAATTGGTAAAGATAATCCGTTACATCAAGCTCAATCAAAGATAGCTGAGGATATGCGTGTAGCAAAGACGACAGATCCTGATCAGATCATCGGCTATCTGACCAACAACAATAATATTGCACAAATAAGATCAGCACTTGTACTGGGCATAAGAGATTATTTTTTAAAATTAGGATTCAAAAAAGCAATACTGGGAAGCAGTGGTGGAATTGATTCTGCTGTTGTATTGTCATTGGCTGTAGAGGCACTCGGTGCTGAAAATGTAACAGCTATTCTAATGCCATCTCCCTATTCCAGTTCGCATTCAGTTGATGATGCTGTGCAATTGAGTAAAAAACTGAGTAATCCATATCACATTATTGGTATAGGTGATTTGTACAACAGTTTTTTAACTGCCTTGGATCCACTGTTTAGTGGGACAAACTTTGGAGTAGCAGAAGAAAATATTCAAAGTAGAAGTCGCGGTAACCTCCTCATGGCCATCGCCAATAAATTTGGATATGTATTGTTGAATACATCTAACAAAAGTGAATTGGCAACAGGCTATGGTACCTTGTATGGTGATATGGCAGGGGGGTTGAGTGTAATTGGAGATTTGTACAAAACACAGGTTTATGCTTTGGCTCAACACATCAATGCAGTTGAAGAAATTATCCCTGAAAATATCCTGATCAAAGCACCTTCCGCAGAGCTCAGGCCTAATCAAAAAGACAGCGATAGCTTACCGGAGTATGACGTGCTCGATAAAATTTTGTATTTCTATATTGAAAGAAGAAAAGGTCCCGCTGAAATAATTACAATGGGATTTGATGAGGCGTTGGTCAAAAAGACGCTGCGCCTGGTCAACTTGAACGAGTACAAACGAAATCAATTTTGCCCTATCATTCGTGTAAGCTCAAAAGCGTTTGGTGTAGGCAGAAGACTACCTATCGTTGCTAAATATTTAAGTTGATGGAAATAAACCATGTACTATAATGAAAGGACTCGTTTATAAATCGACTGGAAGTTGGTACATGGTAAAAGGAGAAGATGGGCATGTTTACCAAGCGCGACTGAAAGGAAAGTTTAAGATAAAAGAAATTACTTCAACCAATCCAATTGCAGTAGGGGATGAAGTTGTATTTGAAATGGAGGATGAGGCGGAAAACCGGACAATCATCACGGAGTTGACTCCTAGAAGAAATTATGTCAATCGAATTTCTCCAGCCAACAGACGGCAACACCATATTATAGCATCCAACCTGGATCAGTCGCTTTTAATCGCTACTATTAAAGATCCAAGAACATCTGTAGGATTTATTGATCGTTTTCTGGTAACCTGCGAAGCGTTTCATATTCCCGCCATTGTAGTGTTTAATAAATCAGATTTACACGAAGAATACGAAACAGCATTGTATGAAGATCGTAAAGCGATGTATGAAAAAGTGGGCTATAAAGTTTTACTAACCTCAGTAGAAGAGAAAGAAGGTTTAGAGGAATTAAAAGAAGTGTTGTATGGAAAAACCACTTTGATCAGCGGACATTCAGGCGTTGGAAAGTCAAGTCTCATCAATGCAATTTTAGAGGGAGCAAATATTCGGACCATGGAAGTGAGTGATTGGAGTGGAAAAGGAATGCATACAACAACATTTGCAGAAATGCATGACATGCCTGAAGGTGGGAAAATTATCGATACACCGGGTATGCGTGAATTTGCTATTGCGGACATCAGCAAGGATGAGCTCTCACATTATTTTCCTGAAATGAAACTGCGGTTGAATGATTGTCAGTTTAACAATTGTATGCATATCAATGAACCAGGTTGTGCAATCAAACAAGCTGTGGTTGATGGTGAAATTCACGAAGAGCGGTACGTGAGTTATTGTACTATACTTGATTCTATTGAGGACAAGAAATGGTGATTATTTTTTAAACCAGCTGCTGTAGGTTACATAATTTTCAGCAATACGGTTAATTTCTCCTTTTATTTTATCTTCTGAAATATCTTTTACTTTTTTTGCTGGAACACCAGCAAATATTGATCCAGAAGGAACAATTGTTCCTTCAAGTACAACTGCTCCAGCAGCAACAATTGAATTCCTGCCAATTACGGCCCTGTCCATTACAATGGCACCCATTCCAATCAAAACATCATCTTCTATAGTACATCCATGTACGATGGCATTGTGTCCAATGCTGACATTATTGCCAATGGTTGTCCCGTTTTTCTCAAACGTACCATGAATGACTGCATTGTCCTGTATATTGACCTTATTCCCCATCCTGATAAATTTGACATCTCCTCTAACGACTGCATTGAACCAGATGCTGCAATCGTCACCCATGATCACTTCTCCCACAATGGTTGCATTGGGTGCGATGTAAACATTGTTGCCAAAACTGGGCGTAAAATCTCTTACGGAAAGAATGAAAGACATATTTTTTCTTAAAGTTATTGCATATTCAGGAACTTTGCAGCAATGAACCAGCGTGAATTATTCCTTAGACATGTTGCTCAAACATCTTCAGCACCACTTGGATTAGAGATAATAAAAGCGGAAGGCACAAAGATGTGGGACAAGCAGGGTAAAATGTATACCGACCTTATCAGTGGTATCAGTGTATGTAATGTGGGACACCGCAACCCTGATGTTTTAGCAGCCATACACAAACAGCTGGATGCTTATATGCACATCATGGTTTATGGTGAATTGATTGAATCGCCGCAGGTTCAATATGCACATAAACTTGCCTCACTTCTGCCAGAACAATTGAATTCAGTTTACTTTACCAGCTCTGGTACAGAAGCTACTGAGGGAGCTATGAAATTAGCCAAACGTGTTACAGGCAAAACAAATATTGTTGCATTTAAAAATTCATATCACGGCTCAACACAAGGGGCATTGAGTGTAATGGGGGATGAGTACTGGCGGAATGCTTATAGGCCTTTATTACCTGGTGTTGCTCATGCAGATTATAATCTGAACAGTGCATTGGATTTTATTGATCAACATACAGCTTGCGTAATTGCTGAACCTGTACAAGCTGAGATGGGTGTATTATCGCCCGATAAAGAATGGCTGCAATTGCTAAGAAAAAAATGTGATGAGGTGGGTGCTTTGTTGGTGTTTGATGAAATACAGACAGGCTTTGGTAGAACGGGTACGTTATTTGCTTTTGAAAAACATGGGATTGTACCTGATATTTTGTTGCTCGGTAAGGCCTTGGGTGGTGGTATGCCATTGGGTGCATTTGTCTCAAGCACGAACAACATGAATACATTTACAGACCACCCCATTCTTGGTCATATTACTACTTTCGGAGGGCATCCTGTATGCTGTGCAGCTGGACTGGCTGCTTTAGATTTTCTATTGGATCAGCAATTATTAAACGAGGTAGAACAAAAATCGAAACTTTTTCAATCTCTGCTGGTACATCCTCTGATCAATAAAGTAAGGGCAGAAGGCTTGTTAATGGCAATCGATTTTGATTCTTTTGAACTCAATAAAAAAATTATTGATCGATGCATTGAAAAAGGTGTGTTTACGGATTGGTTTTTATTTGCATCTCATTGTATGAGAATTGCTCCTCCACTCATTATCCATGAAGATGAAATTCGTTCAGCTTGTAAAGTCATTCTCGATTGTTGTGATGAATATGCGAATCATTAAAAAGAGAACCTGAAGCTGCCGAAGATTCCAAATCTTTTGTAGTTCTCAACTGGTAAAGGTCTTGGTGCTATTCGCCAAACCAAGTCAACTCTGAAAAACCTCAGAATATTATCGACTCCTGTACCCAATTCCATATATGTTCTTCCATTCAAACTGGTGAAAGGGAAGTTGTTTTTTAAATTCAATGCAGCATTCTTATCGCTAATACTGCCCCAAAGAATTTTGGCATTCCAAAATTGACGAAGTTTTAATTTTTTGTTCTGTGGCAATAATCTGAATATACCCCTTCCAAAATTGTGCTCAATATTGAATCCTCCATATTCATCAAATATGTACTCATACCTGTTCATGAGGTTGAAAGCGTATTTGTTGTAATAATAAATTTCATTACCAGGTGCTATATTCATGAGCATATAAGGTAAAGTACCCCATACCTTACCTGCATAGGCTCCATAATAGATATTTCCTATCGGAGGAACTTTTAAATAATCACTTATGCTAAATGTTGCTTTGGAATAAGCGTAGCCGCTGTTCAGAATGCCCTTTATTCCTCTTGTATAATTGAGTTCTAGGACAGGGTAGTCACTACCAAGGCTGGTTCTGAAAAAATCATCTTGCAGAAAACGTTCCAGGTAGGCAAATCTCAATTTGAAATTAAATTGAAAATCATTGAAATTTCCAGGATTATCATCAAAAGAAAAATCCTCTTTTTTAGGAAGATCTTTTATGGGGTTGTATATTTTTCTATGCAGACTGGTGGTAAGTGAAAGTCCCGCTCTCCATTCTTTGAAGTATTCTATTTTTTGTTCTTCAATTTGAATGAGTTTGATAGGGATCTGTTCTTTTCGAGCAGCCAATGCAAAAACGTTATCATAACCAACTTCATCATAGTAGGTCTGACCATAATCAAGATCATTTTTATAAAGTAGTCTTATGCTGCTTCTGGGATCTTTTCCCAACATGAAAAGGGTTTCAAATTTTCCCTTGAGTTTCATGTCTTTGGTTCCGTATGCGAGATAGGATGATAAGTATATATTTCTGTTGAAATGATAATTTGTACCTAAATCAAAACGAAGGCGCAAACCTTCGTAGGAGTTTCCACTGATCCAGTTCATCCATGGTCCAATTTCATAATTACCCACAAAGCGATAACCAGTTCCAATAAAACTCAACCATTCTGAATAGCTTTCAAACTCAGGCATACTCAATAGGCTATCTGCCATTTTGTAAAAGTTACTTTCATTCTTATTCAGTGCTTCATGTCTGTTGGATTGCCAAAAACTATCAGGTTTATCCAGCGCGTCATTTGCAACAATTACCAGTTCTTTTCTTTTATCGTCTTTTACTTCCGAAACAATTGAATTGGGAAGAGATGCTTGGTTGATTAAGATCTTATCGTAGGTTGTTGTTTTCCTTCCAATGAGGCTAAGGTTCTTGGCTCCAGTAAGATTAAAATTGGCAATAAATTTATCTTTTGCTAAAAACCAAATGCTGTCCTGTATCAATTGATATTCTTGAACAAGGCTCAGCTTTTCAATAAAATTAATATTGGTACCTGGCGATACTTGTAAATTCATTTTTTGTACTGCAAAGCTTGAATCTGCAATCCATACATCTCCTTGAAAAGTATTTTCTCCTTTGCGTTTTGGGTAGAACACCAGGCGTAAAAACTTTTTACCTGCTACATATTGGGTGTCAGCTAGTTTGTAATTGTAGTAAAGATCGCCATCATTGCTAATGGGACTCACATATTGTCTGTCGAATACAGGGATGAAGTTTTTGTATACGTTTACATTTTGATACATGCCACCAAGAAACTTTGAGACGGATTCGTTTTTCAGTCCAATTGTTTTGCTGGCACGAATGATTTCTCTGCTTTTATTTGGCTCTTTTTGCGTGTAGTAGTCTGAAATATTTTCAACAAGATAAATAGGTAAGATAGGTGTGGATTCGCTTGTTGTATCAACATTGTTTAGGATAAACTTAAATGGTTTTGGTGGTAGGAATCCCTTCTGCATCTTATCGACTTTCACATTATTGAGGTCGATTTCAACTTTATTGTACAATTCATAAGAATAGTTGTCGAACCTGCTTCTGTCGTTTCTTTCTTTATTTCTAACGACTTTTCTCCAGAGTAAATAACCCTTACTGAATTTACTTTTGACTACAACTTCGTTGTTGCTTTTTCTTCTTTCCATCTTGATCAGCAAATTGATCTTATCAAGCGTGGTATCTATTTGAATAAAGTAATCTTCAAAACCTGCATACGTAATAATCAGTGTATCACTAGGCCAGGAACGAAGGTTGAATGTAAAAGTCCCTGAAGAGTCGCTTAATTTGCCAATTGTAGATTTGTAAAAAGTAATAGACGCAAATGGGATGGCTTCTTCTGAATGACTATCCTTGATTTTGCCATTGATTTGTTTGAGCTGTGCTTTACTCATTTGTGAAATGGTCAATAGCATGCCCAGAAGCAAAAAAGAAATGCTTCTCCTCATCAACTGAAGGGTTGTTGTACATATCAAGGGCATCAAATTTGGCAATTTATCTTACTTGCTCAGGTGCATGCTTCTTTCTTTGTAAAGTGTTCTGAAGTAAGGATCCCTCAGGTCTTTTACAAAGCGAATCGCTTCACCTGTTGATTTCATTTCAGGTCCAAGTTCTTTACTCACCCCTGGAAATTTATCAAAACTGAAGACTGGTTCTTTGATGGCAAATCCTTCCAACTTTTTCTCATATTGGAAGTCTTTTATTTTGTGTGTTCCCATCATTATTTTAGTAGCAATATTCAAATAAGGTATTTGGTATGCTTTGGCAATAAATGGTGTTGTTCTTGAAGCACGTGGATTGGCTTCGATTACAAATACTTGTCCATTTTTTATTGCAAACTGAATATTTATTAATCCTCTGATGTCTAGTGCTCTTGCAATTTTTTCCGCATAGAATTCCATGGTTGTTACTTCCAAAGGAGTCAGGTTAAATGCTGGTAATACCGCGTTGCTGTCGCCACTGTGGATACCTGCTGGCTCAATATGTTCCATCACGCCCATTACGTGGAATTCCTCCCCGTCAAAAATACCATCGATTTCAGCTTCCTGACAACGATCAAGGAAATGGTCAATCAATATTTTGTTATCGGGTATGTGTTTAAGCAGACTTACAACTGCAGATTCCAATTCCTCGTCGTTGATTACAATCCTCATCCTTTGACCTCCCAATACGTAAGAAGGTCGAACCAATACAGGGTAACCAACTTTTTTTGCAACCTCAACAGCATCGTCAACGTCATAAGCAGTGCCATATTCAGGATAAGGGATACCAAGGCTTTTCAGCATATCGCTGAAGCGACCTCTGTCTTCTGCAATATCCATATTGTCAAAAGAGGTTCCTATGATTTTGATTCCTTTCTTGTGTAATTTTTCTGCAAGTTTCAACGCTGTTTGTCCACCAAGCTGCACAATAACACCTTCTGGTTTTTCATACTCAATCAATTCCCAAAGGTGTTCCCAGTATACAGGTTCGAAATACAATTTATCTGCAATGTCGAAATCGGTAGAAACAGTTTCCGGATTACAGTTCACCATGATGGCTTCAAATCCGCATTCTTTGATCGCGAGAAGACCGTGTACGCAGCAATAATCGAACTCAATACCTTGACCAATTCTGTTTGGCCCTGATCCAAGTACGATAATTTTTTTCTTGTCGCTTACCTTACTTTCATTGGTGCCTTCATTCTCAAAGCTGCTGTAGAAATAAGGTGTTTTTGCTTCAAATTCTGCAGAGCAGGTATCTACCATTTTGTATACACGCTTGATGCCAGCTGCTTTTCTCTTTTCATACAAAGCATCTTCTGTGCCATCTTGCATGATTCTGCAAATCTGCTCATCACTAAAGCCATGGTGTTTGGCTTTTTTGATCAATTCAATTGGCAGTGTTTCAAATTTATATTTTGCAATTTCTTTTTCGATATCTACAATTTTCTGAATCTCGTAAATAAACCATCTGTCGATAAGTGTTGCCTGGCAAATGGTCTTAACGCTTATTCCCATCATTAAAGCGTCTTTGATGCGGAAGATCCTGTCCCACTTGGGTGTTTTCAGGTATTCCACGATATCATTTGCATGCATCATGCTTTTGCCATAGTAGCCTAAGCCGACTGCATTGTTTTCCAAACTCTGACAAGCTTTCTGAATGGCTTCGGTAAAGCTGCGTCCAATGGACATTACTTCACCAACCGATTTCATTTGTAAGCCTAGAGTATCATTGGCTCCCTTGAACTTATCAAAATTCCATCTTGGAACTTTTACAATTACATAGTCCAATGCAGGTTCGAAGTATGCAGATGTTGTTTTGGTAATTTGGTTCTTCAGCTCATCCAGGCTATATCCCAATGCAAGCTTGGCAGCAATTTTTGCAATTGGATATCCAGTTGCTTTTGATGCAAGGGCAGAAGAGCGACTCACCCTTGGGTTGATTTCTATGGCGATGATTTCTTCGGTTTCCGGGTTCAGCGCAAACTGAATGTTACATCCTCCAGCAAAATTGCCCAAATCTCGCATTATGCGTATGGAGGTATTCCTCATCAATTGGAATGCAGTATCGCTCAATGTCATGGCTGGAGCCACAGTGATAGAGTCTCCAGTATGAACTCCCATCGGATCGAAATTTTCTACAGTACAAATGATGGCAACATTGTCTTTGCTGTCTCTTAGGAGTTCTAACTCAAATTCTTTCCAACCTAAAACAGCTTTTTCAACCAATACTTCATGAATTGGAGATGCGGATAAACCTCGGTTCAGCGCTTCATCCAGCTGATCTTTGCTGTGCACAAAACCACCACCTGTTCCGCCTAGCGTAAAAGAAGGGCGAATCACCAATGGGAATCCAATTTCCTGCGCAAATTCTTTTCCTTCTAAAAATGAGTTTGCTGTTTTGGCGGTTGCGACAGGAATTCCCATTTGGATCATCCACTGTCTGAACTTTTCCCTATCCTCTGCTTTATCAATTGCTTTTATATCAACACCTATCAGTCTTACATTGTATTTTTCCCAGATTCCCAATTCTTCCGCTTCTTTTGCGAGGTTCAAAGCAGTCTGACCACCCATGGTAGGCAAAACAGCATCGATCTGGTTTTCCTGCAGGATTGTTTCAATGCTTTCCACATTGAGAGGGAGCAAATAAACCCTATCTGCCATCATTGGGTCCGTCATGATGGTAGCAGGATTGGAATTGATCAGAATTACTTTTACGCCTTCTTCCCTAAGGCTTCTTGCTGCTTGAGAACCAGAATAGTCAAATTCACAAGCTTGTCCAATGATGATGGGACCTGATCCGATGATCAAAACTGAACCTATAGAAGCATCTTTTGGCATAAAAGGGATTTTTTAGTGGGTTTAGGGCACAAAAAAACCGGGTTGTACCCGGGGTGCAAATGTAATGCTTGCAAACTACTTTTCACCAGGAAAAGCATTTGATTATTTTAAGAAAACCTAATCTGTTGATAGTTGGTGGAAAATCAAGCCTGATTATGATAAGCAGCCATCTCGTAGTCTTCCACGATATCGTGTTGTTCAAATTCAGGAAGCTTAATGGCGTCGTTTTCTAAATTTTTGTCTTCCTTCCTTTTGCTTACACCAAAAAGGGTAGCAACGGAGGCTAAAATCAGGATGAATTTGGTAAAAAGTGTTTTCATGAGCTTATATAGTATATAGACAATATAAGAGGTAAATATGTTGTATAGAAAACGAAGAAAATTTAAATAAAGTGTGCAAAAACTGATAAAATCCTTTTTTCTACTCTGATTAGTATTTTTTTGTTTCGTCTTAGTTTTGTGCCATGAAATTGAGATTACTGTTTTTGTCGCTGTTTTTACTTTGGTTTAACCTAGGTTTTTCTCAACCCAAAGGGATTCCAGAGTACTTTTCATATCCTTTATCCATTAAGCCCAAGCTGAATGCCAATTTTGGTGAAATGCGTCCCAATCATTTTCACATGGGACTAGATTTGTCCACAGAATCCAGAGAAAATCTGCCGGTGTACGCCCCTGCAGATGGATTTATTTCCAGAATGAAGATTGAAACAGGGGGCTTTGGGAGAGCTATTTACCTGGATCATCCCAACGGGACAACCACGCTATACGCACACATGAATCAATTTATTCCAGCTGCTGAAAATTACCTGGAGCAGCAACAATATGAACAACAAACTTGGAAAATTGATTTGAAAGTCCCTTCAGGTAAATTACCTGTAAAAAAAGGACAACTCATTGGCTATAGCGGTAATACGGGAGCTTCACAAGGTCCGCATGTTCATTTTGAAATCAGAGATACCAAGACTGAAAATTGTCTGAATCCATTAAGGTTTCGATTTTTATTGCCAGATGTAACGCCACCGGATGTATTCAAAGTGGTTTTTTACGATAGGGATAGGAGTATTTATGAACAGAATCCAGTCGTTTATCCATTGGTTAGAAAGGGCGGAGATTATGAAATTGCGAGTAGGGTAGAACTTCCATTCGAAAATGTATTTATCGCTATTCAAGCAACCGATAGGATGACAGGTGTACCCAATGCAAATGGTATTTATGCTAGCCATTTAAAGGTAGATAACCAATGGGTTGCATCTTTTACATTGGATAATATCAGTTATGATCAAACCAGGTACCTGAATGGGCATATTGATTTCCAGCATAGAATGAACGGTGGGGCTTATTTTCAAATGCTTTTTCCGGCAAAGAAAATGGACCTTTCAGTCTACAAACTAAGGGATAAGAATTTTATTTCAATCAATGAGTTTGAACAGGATTGTGAGATAGAAGTATTGGATGCTTATGAAAATAAATCAACTGTAAAATTTTCAATCAAAAGGAAGTCGGGTAGCGTTCCATTTGTACAAAAAAATGGACAACTCATTAAGGCCGGAGAAGTGAATATTTTTGAAGATGAACATGTGCAGTTTGTATTTCAAGAAGATGCCTTCTATGATGATTTTCATTTTAGTCTGGAATCCATTTACGCAAGTGCAGCTCATGATGCTTCATCAGTTTTTCAAACACTACCAGCGGATATTCCAGTCCAGAGTTATTTCAAAGTGCGCATCAAGCCCAGTAAGGACCTGGATTTGTTAAACACGGACAGGTTAGTGGTCAAAAGAAATTTTAGGGGAAAGACTGAAATCAAGAAAGCAATTAAGGAAATAGATGGCTTCAGTGCCTCCTTTAGAGATTTCGGATATTTTCAATTGCTGCACGATATACAACCACCTCAGATATCAACGCATTTGCATCAAGGCGCTAAACTATCAACGGGTTCCAGAATACATTTCGATGTTATTGATGATCTTAAAGTGATAAAGGAATTTAAAGTTACAGTCGATGGTCAATACTTGTTGTTTAAGCCTTCTGGAATAAGATATTCCTATGTGGTTGATGAACATTTTCCAAAGGGTGAACATAAGCTCGCGGTTCTTGTTATGGATGAGGCAGGTAATACTGTGTCAAAAGAATTTCAAATCACTAGAAACTAAGAACATGTCGATTCAAGAAGGCAAAAAAGCTCCATCTTTTACTGCAGTTGATCAGGATGGCGAGAAACTTAAATTAGCCGATTTTAAAGGAAAAAAAATTGCTCTTTATTTTTATCCAAAAGATGATACAAGTACTTGTACCGTGCAGGCTTGTAATTTAAGAGACGGATTCAAAATGCTTGAAAAGAAGGGCATCACTGTTATTGGAGTAAGTCCAGATGATGGCAAATCGCATTTGAAATTTATTGCAAAACACAAGCTTCCATTTAGAATTATTGCTGATACCGATAAAAAATTAGTCGAAAAGTTTGGTGTTTGGGGTGAAAAACAACTCTATGGGAACAAATACATGGGTGTGTTCAGAACTACTTTTCTGATTGATGAAAATGGTGTAGTTGTTAAGGTGATAGCAAAGCCTAAGGTAAAGGAGCACGCTGCTGAAATTGCTGCTGGATTTGGATTATAAAATCCAATCAATTTCACCATGGTTGATTGTTTCGCTTGACTCTCTTGTGATCAACAGCTGTCCTTTTGCATTTACCCCTTCAACAATTGCATTAAAAATCTCTTCCCCTTTTTTAAACGCGACCACCTGATTTAGTTTGAATAAATCCTGGTTATATGCTTTCAATTGTGCATCAAAGTAACCCGCTTTCAGCTCAGTGAAACGTTGATTGAGCAACAAGCACAATTCCTTTGCCAAAATTTTTGCATCAAATGGTTTACCGGTAATTTGTTTTAAGGAAACCGGCTTTTTGTTCATGTTACCAAAATCAACTTGATTGATGTTGATTCCAATACCGATAATTGCTTTTTCCCAGGTATTGCCTTTTATCACATTTTCGATTAAAATTCCGCCTGCCTTTCTGTCACGCCAGTAAAGATCATTTGGCCATTTTATGCAGGTTTCGTCACCTGCATATATATTGAAAAAGTCTCTGCAGCCCAGTGCTGTTGCACAGGAGAGTTCAAATTGGGCATCCATTTTAAGCCCATTGGCGTTAATTATCAGCGTCATTATGATGTTTTCGCCTTTCTGGCTTTCCCAGACATGGTTTTTTTGACCCCTTCCTTGTGTTTGTTCTTCTGCAAAAATGAGCATACCATCCTTTGCCAGTCCCTCTTTAACCAGACCTTTGGCATAGTTATTGGTACTATCAATTGTTGGCAATATGATAAAAGGTTCGCCGATCATGTTATCTCCAAAAAACGGACTGAAATTATCCTTATTTTTGAGCAAGATACTCAAGGAACAATTAAAAAATCAGCATTTGACATCAAGACTTGAAGAAGCAGTACCCTTAAAAAGAGTAAGCAGATTAACTAGAAGCAGTAAGATCCTCAAAGTGATCATTAATGCCATCCAGGATAAAAAAGGAGAACACATTGTATCACTTGATCTCCGAAAGATACCTGAAGCTGTAGCCGACTTTTTTATCATTTGTGAGGCCAGTTCATCCGTGCAGGTCAGAGCCATTGCAGATTGGGTGGAAGAATCCGTGAAAAAACAATGTGGTGAACCTCCATACAAACATGAAGGTCATTCAGCGAGTCAGTGGGTATTGATCGATTATGTGAACGTAGTAGTGCATGTGTTTCAAAGCGAAACCAGAAAGTTTTACAGGCTGGAAGAAATGTGGAGTGATGGAGTTGCAGCATCAGAAGATGGTGAAGAAACACCTAAACCTGTCAAAAAAACTGCTGCTAAAGCGGCTGCACCCAAGAAAACAAAAAAATCTGTAAAGTAACAACGAATTGATATGAATCAGGAAGAGAACAAGAACGAAAAGAGGCAGAATCCATTTTCCTCGTTTAAACGCAACAAGGAAAATGGCGGTAACGGACCTTTACCAAAGGGTCCTAAATTCAGTTTTTACTGGATCTATGTAATTGCTGCTGTGATGTTAATTGGCTACCAGGTCATGCGCGGTGTTAGTCCAGATGCGAGTACCATCACAGAACTGGAATTCAGACAAAAATTATTGGAAAGAAACCATGTTGAGAAACTGGAGCCAGTAAAAAATAAAGGTGTTATTAGGGTTTACATCAAACAGGATAGTTTGAGCAATCCCATTTATGAGACTTTAATTGGAGCAAAAAAACTGGTTCATGCCAAGGCTTCTAAAGGGCCTCATTTCCAGTTTAATTATTCGAAAGTGGATGATTATCAGGAAAACATCGATAAATATTTTAGTGAGCATCCTAATGTAACACCAGTAAAAGTCGACCCAGTAAGTGATCCAGAATTTTTTGGTCCTCTAGTTAATTTTCTTTTCCCCTTGTTGATGTTTGGCTTGTTATTTGTGCTGATGATGAGGAAAATGGGTGGTGGTGCCGGCGGAGGTGGAGGCGGTGGAATTTTTAATATTGGTAAGTCTAAAGCGCAATTGTTTGATAAAGGTACAAAAGTCAATATCACATTCACGGATGTAGCTGGATTAGATGAAGCCAAGCAGGAGGTGATGGAGATTGTAGACTTCTTAAAAAACCCAAAGAAATATACAGCGCTTGGTGGTAAGATTCCTAAAGGTGCATTATTAGTTGGACCTCCAGGTACTGGTAAAACCTTACTTGCAAAAGCAATGGCAGGGGAAGCACAGGTTCCTTTCTTTTCTATGTCGGGTTCAGACTTTGTCGAAATGTTTGTTGGTGTTGGAGCAAGTAGGGTAAGAGATTTATTTAAACAAGCCAGAGAGAAGGCGCCTTGTATCATTTTCATTGATGAGATTGATGCCATTGGTAGAGCCCGTGGCAAAAATGTGATGATGAGCAATGATGAGCGTGAGAATACATTGAATCAATTGCTTGTAGAGATGGATGGATTTGGAGGTGACAGCGGAATCATAATTCTTGCTGCAACCAACAGGCCAGATGTATTGGACAGCGCATTATTGAGACCAGGAAGATTTGACAGACAAATTAGTATTGATAAGCCTGATGTGAAGGGAAGAGAAACAATTTTCTTGGTACACCTAAAGCCAATCAAAAGATCAGAGAAGTTGGATATCCACAAACTTGCTGAACAGACTCCTGGCTTTGCAGGAGCTGATATTGCCAATGTTTGTAATGAAGCTGCATTAATTGCTGCTCGTAAAGGAAAGTCTGAAGTGGATATGGATGATTTCCAGGATGCAATTGACAGGGTGATTGGTGGATTGGAAAAGAAGAATAAAATCATCTTACCAGAAGAGAAAAAAATCATTGCCTATCATGAAGCGGGTCATGCTGTATGTGGCTGGTACCTTGAGCATGCTTATCCACTATTGAAAGTTACCATTGTGCCAAGAGGTGTTGCTGCATTGGGTTATGCTCAGTACACTCCTAAAGAGCAATACTTGTACAATACTGAACAGTTGCAAGATCAGATGTGCATGACACTGGGCGGAAGAGCCAGTGAAGAAATTTTCTTTGGTAAAATTTCTACTGGTGCACAGAATGATTTGCAGCAAGTGACGAAAATGTCTTATGCTATGGTCACCGTTTATGGTATGAGTGAAAAAGTAGGTAATGTGAGTTTTTACGATCCTCAACAAGAGAGCACTTTTACAAAACCATATAGTGAAGAGACGGGCAAACTGATTGATAATGAAGTAAGGAGTTTGGTTGAACAAGCATATAAGCGCACGCTTCACTTGCTTTCTGAAAAGAAAGAGGAAGTGGAGAAAATTGCTTTGGCTTTGCTGGATAGGGAAGTATTGCATCAACAGGATGTAGAAGATTTAATTGGTAAAAGGCCTTATGGTGAAAAGAAAATATTTGCGGACGATCCGGTAGAAGTAATCACCGAAGTTGAGCCAAAACCAGAGCAGGAAAATACATCTTCAGAAGGGTAATAAATAAGCTAAAGCATGGAAGCATCTTCTGGAAAAGAAGCCATTTTAAAGAATATCAGAAAGGCCCTTGTTCACTCTACTGATATTCCTTATCCTGCTATTGAAAAAACTGAATTTTCATTTAATACTCCAAAAGAGGATTTGGCAGTTTTATTTGCAGAGAAATTTTCATCCCTTCTGGGAAAGTTTTCATTTTGTGATTCAGAGGAGGATTTGGTCCAACAGATTTCTGAATTGGTTGAAACCAAGAATTGGGAAGAAGTTTATTGTACTGATGAAAATATTAAATCGGCTTTGTCTTCTTTTGGCTTCAAATCATTTTCCAATAAAGAGCTCAAAGATGCTGATGTATCTATCACCATTTGTGAAGTGCTGGTAGCAAGAACGGGTACTCTGGTCTTGAGCAGTGCTGTTTCTTCCGGAAGAACCACAAGTGTATACGCACCGATACACATTTGTATTGCAAAAGTAAGTCAGCTTGTATACGATGTAAAAGATGCTATTGCTTTTTTGCAAACAAAGTATGGGGGGCAATTACCATCCATGATAAGTTTTGCAACTGGACCTAGCCGTACAGCAGATATTGAAAAAACTTTGGTGGTTGGGGTGCATGGTCCAAAAGAAGTCTATTGCTTCTTGCTAGATAAATAAAAGGGTTCAATTCCATTACTGATTATATTTGAACATGCAAATACCCGCAGGAAAAAAGGTTTACTTTTTGTCTGATTTCCACCTTGGGGTGCCAGATCATGCATCAAGTTTGGCAAGGGAAAAAAGAATCGTCTCTTTTTTGGATCATGCTAAAAAGGATGCAGCAATGATTTTTGTGGTGGGTGATTTATTTGATTTTTGGTTTGAGTACAGAACAGTTGTGCCTAAAGGGTATGTAAGAATTTTGGGGAAACTCGCGGAGCTGACCGACAATAATATTCCAGTCCATTTTTTTGTCGGCAACCACGACATGTGGATGTCTGGCTATTTTGAAAAAGAGTTGGGCATTCCAGTATTTTTTGACAATCAGACGTATAATTTTAATGGAAAAAAATTTTTAGTGGGACATGGAGATGGATTAGGTCCAGGCGACCATGGCTATAAGTTCATAAAAAAAGTATTTAGAAATCCGCTATGCCAGTTTTTATTTGGTCTGCTCCCTCCGTTTTTTGGTATTTCCTTGGCTAATTTTTTCAGTAAAAGAAGCAGGATCATGACGGGATCCAACGACGAAAAGTTTCTTGGTGAAGAAAAAGAATGGCTTGTTGTTTATACAAAAGACAAACTAAAAGAAGAGCATTTTGATTTTTTTGTTTTTGGCCACCGTCATTTGCCTATTGATTTTCAATTGAATGAGCAAAGTCGCTACATCAATTTAGGAGATTGGATCAAGTACAATTCATATGCAGAGTTTGATGGGGAACAGCTCCTTTTAAAGTATCATCAATAACATGAAAGTTCTCTCTCTTTTGATATTGATAAACGTTCTGACTGTTGAAGTTTTTGCACAGGATCTTAATGTATTAACATTGACCAAAACCATAAACGGTGAGTTTGAGTATTTCATGCCTGATGAATTGGGAAATCTGTTTGGACTCACCAAAAACGGGCAATTGAAGAAGTACAATAATAACCTGGATTCAATGGGCGTTTTTAATAATGTTAGACGATATGGAAAGTTATTTTCTATATCAGCAGATAATCCGTTGAGAACAGTCTTGTATTTTAAAGAGTATCGTACAATTTTGGTTTTGGATCGGTTGATGCAAGTGGTGAATAAAATCGATTTGCGAAAAGCAGGAATTTTTCAAGTGAAGGCTGTTGCCCAGAGTTATGATAATCTCTTTTGGGTATATGATGAGCAAGAAAGCAAATTGAAAAAAATCAATGAAGAAGGAAGGCTTGTTTTTGCTACTGCTGATTTAAGGTTGGTATTCTCTGAGGCAATTCTGCCCGTCAATATTTTTGACGCTGGAGGTTATGTTTATATCTATGATGAAAAAAACGGACTCTTCATATTTGATTATTATGGAGCATTGAAAAACAGAATTGCATTACTCGACTGGAGAAATGTACACCCTGTAGGAAAACGAATTGTTGGAATTAAAACTAATCATTTGGTAACCTATACCCCAGGAAATATTGATACAAAAGAATATCCTCTTCCTGAATCTTTACTTGGATACGATCAAATACATTTTACAGCTTCAGGATGTTTCGTCTTGAAAAATGGAAACATCTACAAATACGATTGGAAGAAATAATCGAAAGCTATTACGATAGACCTGCTTTCAATTCTAACAACATTGCGCGGATATTTTTGAGGACTTCAACAGTGTCAAATTTATCGTCTGCTTTCTTACCCTTCTTTAAATATTCTTTTGCTCCCTTGATGGTGTATTTTTTTTCTTTGAGCAGAAAATAGATGAGCTTGAGATTTCTAATGTCTTCTGGTCTGAAAAGACGGTCTCCTTTCTTATTTTTTCTTGGCTTTAAAATAGAAAACTCTTTTTCCCAAAAGCGCAGCAATGAAATGTTTACATTAAACATATTGGCTACTTCGCTTATGGGGTAATATTGTTTGCTATCCAGTTCTTTGTCCTCTGGAATATTTAAATGAACTGCTGGAGAAGGTTCTTTTTCTTCAACAACTGCAGGAGGGATAGGATTGCGAATGGGTTTACGCTCTGGCCTTGGCTCCACTCTTTTTCCAGGCTGCTCAGATGATTCTCCCCCAAATATGTCCAGTTGGTTGTACATCACCTCAAATTTATGCAGAATAAATAACCCTTCTTGTCTTAAGTTATGCACATTGAACTTAGTCGAATGTCTGATTTCTTGATGCAGCAAGTTTAAGAATACGCTGGTATTGTTCAGGCGTCAGGTCGTTGTAAAAAAAGTAAATAGGATCTAAACGTTTGTTGCCTTTGAGCACTTCATAATGCAAATGTGGACCGGTTGATTTACCCGTATTGCCTACATAGCCAATGATCTCACCACGCTTTACACGTTGTCCCTTTTTAGCTTTTATTCTATACAGATGGCCATATAAAGTGTTGTATGAGTAGCCATGATTAATCACCACATGATTTCCATAGGCGTTGCCTGAATTCCCTGCAATCTTGACTGTACCTTCTGCTGTAGCATAAACAGGCGTTCCTTGTGGGGCGCTGAAATCTAATCCTGGATGAAATTTAACTGTTTTGTAAAGTGGGTCTATCCGGTAACCAAAACCAGATGATAATCTGTTGAGGTCGCGGTTACTGAGCGGTTGAATCGCAGGGGTACTGGCAATTAACTTTTCTTTGTTTTTAAGCATTCCCTCTATATCCTTGTAAGATTTTTCCTGAACACGAACGCGGTTCGAAAGGGTATTCAATACTTCGTAAATACTATCTGTCATTTCACTGTTATCCATGGCAGACACAACTTGCAATTCTTTTTTTGTCTCCATTTGTTGGGCTCTGGCACTATCAGGAATGGGCTTGGCTTCAAAAACAGATCGATAGATATCGTTATCTCTTTTCTCCAGTTCCTTTAGTTTTTCATCCAGTTCCCCCAGTTTTTGAGCATAGATTTTGTTGGTTTCATCGGCACGCTCCAATTGCACTTTAAGCAGCTTTTCTTTTGGAGAATCTAGGAAACGGAAGGCGACTGCTACGATGATCAAGCCAGTTACAATAGCCGTTGAAATGAATGCAAATATCCTCAGAAGGGTAACTCTGAGGGGGACAATCTGCTTTTCGTATCGCAGGGTTTGGGTATTGTAATAATATTTGATCTTTTTCATCCTTGGACCGTGACTAAAAACTTATTTTTGCTAACCTGGATCTGGCAAATATAAACTTTAGATCCTAGAAGAAATCTTATAAAAGACTTAAGAAATGACCTCAGCGGAGATTCGTAGCCAGTTTTTGAAATTTTTTGAGGAGAAAGGCCATCATATTGTCCCTTCTGCACCTATTGTTTTAAAGGATGATCCAACCCTCTTGTTTACCAATGCAGGAATGAACCAGTTTAAGGACCTTTTTCTGGGCAACAAATCTGCTCAATTTAAAAGAGTTGCTGATACGCAGAAGTGCCTGAGGGTAAGTGGGAAGCACAATGATCTAGAAGAAGTTGGGGTAGATACCTATCACCATACCATGTTTGAGATGCTTGGCAACTGGAGTTTTGGTGATTATTTTAAGAAAGAAGCCATCACATGGAGCTGGGAACTGCTGACTGATGTATATGGCATAGAAAAGGATCGCTTGTATGCAACTGTATTCGAAGGTGATCCAAAGGAAAATCTGCCTGCTTCATCCATTGCTTTGGGTATATGGAAAAATCTGTTGCCAGAGGATCATATTGTATTTGGCAATAAAAAAGATAATTTCTGGGAAATGGGTGATACGGGGCCGTGTGGACCCTGCTCGGAAATTCATGTGGACTGTCGCTCCGAAGAAGAGAGAAAACAAGTACCCGGTCATTTGCTGGTCAACAAAGATCATCCGCAAGTGATTGAAATATGGAACAACGTATTCATCCAATACAACAGGATGAAAGATGGAAGTCTTCAGCCTCTCGCTGCAACACACGTGGATACGGGGATGGGCTTAGAACGCCTGGTTCGTGTTTTACAAAAGAAATCATCTAATTACGATACTGATATTTTCTCAGGATCAATATCAACAACTGAAAAAATCGCTGGCAAAACCTATACAGCGGGTGACGCTAAACAGGATGTAGCATTCCGGGTATTAGCAGATCATATCAGGGCTATTGCATTTACTATAGCAGATGGACAATTGCCATCAAATACCGGAGCAGGTTATGTGATCAGAAGAATTTTGCGCAGAGCTGTTCGGTATTATTATTCTTACTTAGATGTGAAAGAACCCCTCTTGCATAAATTGTTACCAGGATTGGCAGAACAATTTAAAGATGTATTCAGTGAATTGCATGCTCAATTGGCATTCGTTACCAAAGTTGTGAAGGAAGAAGAGGAAACTTTTTTAAGAACATTGGGTAAGGGACTTAAAAAAATGGATGAGCTACTTGAGGCTTCAAAACCAACTGGTAGAATCAATGGGGCCGCTGCATTTGAATTGTACGATACATATGGATTTCCAATCGACCTTACCCGTTTGATTGCACAAGAACATCAAATGGAAGTTGATGAACCTGGATTTGAACAGGAAATGCAAATTCAAAAGAACAGAAGCAGGGCTGCTACAGCTGCAGATGTTGAAGATTGGGTTGAAGTTACTCCTGCTGCAGTAGTCGATAAATTTGTTGGATATCATCAACTAACAACAGAAACATCTATTGTCAAGTACAGAAAAGTAACAGCAAAGGGTCAATCCAATTATCAGGTTGTTTTGAACCAGACTCCGTTTTATGCTGAGAGTGGTGGACAGGTTGGTGATACAGGTTCAATCGCTATCAATGGAAATACAATAGCTGTCCTCAATACAAAAAAGGAAAATGATTTGATTGTGCATACAGTGGAAGCATTGCCTGAACAATTGAATGGAAATGTTACTGCTGTTGTTGATGCTAAACGAAGAATGAAAATTGCATGTCATCATTCACTTACACATTTGTTGCATGCAGCATTGCGCCAGGTATTGGGTACACATGTTGCACAAAAAGGATCTTTGGTCAATGATGCAGGTATGCGATTCGACTTCTCTCATTTTGCAAAAATGAGTGATGAAGAGATTGCATCGGTTGTATCAATTGTCAATCAAAAAATTCGCGAAAATATTCCCGTCGTCATAAAAGAAATGCCAAAGGAAGAAGCACTTCAATTAGGCGCTATGGCCTTATTTGGAGAGAAGTATGGCGATCGTGTTAGAGTGGTCATTATTGATCCTACCTACTCAGTAGAGCTTTGCGGCGGTACGCATGTTATGTCTACAGGCGAGCTTGGTTATTGTGTGATTACTTCAGAGACAGGTGTAGCTGCTGGTGTAAGAAGAATTGAAGCGGTAGTTGGTGAAGCGGCGGAAAAAGTGGTTAATGATGATAAAAATGTATTGATGCAAATTGCTTCAATACTTAAAAATCCACGTGATTTGGTGAAGGCAGTTGAAAACCAGCAGGATGAGCATCAGGCGCTTAAAAAACAATTGGAAAGTGTAGAAAATAAGCTTGCATCATTTTTGAAGACAGGATTGGCTGAAACAGCAATTGCTTTAGGTGATATACAATTCATCGGTCAGGTTGTGGAAGTAACACAACAGGAAATGTTGAAAAAACTTTGTAACGATTTACGCAGTTCATCGAACAACGCTGTAGTTGCTTTAGCTGCAGTAGTGGCCAATAAACCCTTTGTTGCGATTGGTATTTCAGATGATCTTGTTACAGCAAAAAATTTGGATGCAACGGTTTTAATCAAATCAAAAGTTGCTGGCTTGATCAAAGGCGGTGGTGGAGGTCAGAAGACATTGGCGACAGCTGGTGGTCAGGATGCAAGTAATCTCAATCTGGTACTTGAACAAATAAAACAATCTTTGTCTTGAGTAACATTACCCATGGCAAGTATGAGGCAGTCATTGGACTGGAAGTTCACGCTCAATTGAATACCAGGAGTAAATTGTTTTCAGGAGATGCTAATGCATTTGGTTCTCGTCAAAATACTCATGTGAGTCCCATTACACTTGGACATCCAGGTACATTACCTAGGATGAATAAGCTTGCGATTGAGCAAGCCATTAAAATGGGATTGGTTTGTGGATCCGAAATTTCTAAGTCGAATTATTTTGCCAGGAAAAATTATTTTTATCCTGATTTACCCAAAGGGTATCAAATATCCCAACATACTACACCTATCTGTATAGGAGGTGAAGTGCATATTGTTACCTCTGATGGAGAAAGAAATATCAAGTTGACAAGAATTCATCTTGAAGAAGATGCAGGTAAAAGCATACATGATCAGCATGAATCGCTCACTTTACTCGATTACAACAGAGCAGGAGTTCCATTGATTGAAATTGTTTCAGAACCTGATATGCACAGTGCTGAAGAAGCTGCAGCCTATTTAACAGAGATCAGAAAATTGGTCAGATGGATTGGTGTTTGTGACGGCAATATGGAAGAAGGAAGTTTGCGTTGTGATGCAAATGTTTCTGTTCGTTTGAAAGGAGCAACACAATTGGGGACAAGAGTGGAAGTCAAAAATCTTAATTCCATCAAACACCTTAGGCATGCTGTTGAACTGGAAATAGATCGATTGATTGAACTTACCGAGAAAGGTATTGATATCATACAAGAGACGCGTAGTTACGATGCAGATAAGGGTATTACTTTTGCTATACGCACCAAAGAGGACGCAGAGGACTATCGTTATTTTCCTGAACCTGACTTAGCACCTTTTGAATTTGATGACTCATTTGTTGAAGGTTTACAAAAGGCAATACCTGAATTGCCATCTATACGAAGTATCAAATATAAAAATGTGTACGGATTAACTGAATATGATGCTTTACAGTTAACTGAAGAAAAAGAGTTGAGCGACTTGTATGATACAATTGCTGATGCAACTACTCACAAAAAAGTATTGGCCAATTTCCTAATTGGTCCTGTTCGTTCACATCTCTCTGAATATGATTTAAATTGGACAGCTGTAAAAATCGCAGTTGAAAACTGGTGTAAGTTGCTTGATCTTGTTGCAGATGGTAAAGTTGGCTTCTCAGTAGCCGTACAAAAACTGCTATCAGCCATGTTGAAAGATAATTCAATTGATCCTTTAGTATTGGCATTAGATCTAGATCTCATTCAAGACGCCAATCAAGATGAAATCAAAAACTGGGTTCTGCAAGTTTTGCAAAATATGCCTGATAAAGTAGAGGAGTATAAAAAGGGGAAAAAGGGTTTAATGGGTTTATTTATTGGCGAAGTAAAAAAGATTTCAAAAGGGAAAGCTGATCCTCAAAAAACGACAACCTTATTTAATGAATACTTAAACAATTAAACACATGAAAATCAAACTCGATTTTGGAATTTATTTGCTTCTTGTTGCAATGCTTGCATGTAACGGAGGGGATAAAAATGCAAATCTTACTATTAACATTAAAAACAATAAAGCAAAGCAGGCTGTTTATGTAGATTTACTTGAATTGGATGGAGAGCCTGTTGCATTGGATACGGCTTCAGTTGCCATAGGAGCCTCAAAACTAACTATGAAAGCTGGTACTGTTAATTCTTCTATCATTTGTAGGGTAAGATTTGAACAAAGTCCTGCATTCATTCTACTTGTACCAGATCAGTCAAACCTTGAACTAGATCTTGATTTTGATAATGCACAATCGTATACCATCAATTCTCCTGGTAGTAATTCATTTAAAAATGTTGTTACCAGTTTCAATGAGATGATAGTTGGATTGGATTCTATAAAAGGACAGATAGATGCAAAAGGAGAATCAATGGATAGTAGTCGCGTTATTCTTGAAAATCAATTCAGAGCTAAGATTGAGTTGGCGGGTAACTATTTGTTAGCATATGCAGATACAACCCAAACACCGGCAGTAGCACTTTATGCGGTTGGTATGACACAAAGTATCGTTTCACCAGACAGGTTGCTTGTTGCAATGGATAGAATTTCAAAGCGATTTAGTGATATATCATCTGTAATTAGGGTTACTAATAAATTCAAATCTAAGTTACCAGCCGTAGAGTCAAATGGTTTGATTGGTAAGGAAGCCCCTCAATTTGAATTACCTGGTCCGGATGGACAAAACGTTTCCCTTAACTCATTTCGGGGTAAATATGTATTAGTTGATTTTTGGGCCAGCTGGTGTAAGCCCTGCAGAATGGAGAATCCAAATGTTGTTTCAGCATTCAATAAGTTCAAGGATAAGAATTTTACAATCTTAGGTGTTTCTTTAGACAAGGAAAAGGAACCATGGGTCAAAGCAATTAGCGATGATCAATTGTTTTGGAACCATGCAAGTGATTTAAAATTCTGGAATAGTGCAGTAGTTCCTATGTATGGTATTGAAGGTATTCCTTTTAATGTTTTACTCGATCCTAATGGAATGGTTATTGCAAAAGATTTAAGGGGTGAGGAACTACATAAAAAGTTGGCTGAAGTATTACAATAATCATAGTAGCAAGCATAAAAAAAAGCGGATCATTTGATCCGCTTTTTTTTATGTATTTAGCTTTGAGTATTACTGTGCAATGCTCAATCTAATTCTGTTGTAGTTAGGATTTGACTTGATGCCATTGGTACCAGAACTCAAGATTAGCTCAAGCGTTCTTGCAGCACCTGCAACACCCGGGTTCAAAATATCCACTTCTACTTCTCCAAAGCTAGTGTTAGCAGGAATCTTAACTACCGGAGTAAAACTTCTGTAGTGTGTACCTGCAACTGCTGTAGATGTTACTGAGTTCATGATAACATAAACTTCAGTTTCAGTTGGCATTTGCTGACCAACCAGATTAACCCTGAATTTCTTGATACCAGGACTAGTTCTGGTCAATAATGGGTCAGCGGTTGAAGCAGCTCTTCCATAACCAGGAACCCTGGTTAAAATAGGGAAACTTAAACCTGCCGCGTTTGCATTCCAGGATGCAGCATCGAATTCTGCTACAGGGGCTGTGAAAACAGGCAGCTCATTCTTGACACAACTGCCCAATAAGGAAACAGTTGCAATTGCTAGTATTAATGTTGTTATTCTTTTCATGTTCCTATATTTTAATAACCTGCATTTTGAACCATATTCTTGTTACCATCAATTTCACTCGTTGGAAGTGGGGCCAAGATTCTGATATCAGTGAAGGCGACAGTTAAGTAATGAGGTGCTTTTACCAAGTCTCTACCCAATCTCTTCAAATCAAAGAAACGGTGACCTTCAAATGCCAATTCAAGTCTTCTTTGGTTGAGGATTTCTTCATACAAAGCAGACCCACTCAAAGTGAAGGCGGTTAAACCTCTATTGGTTGCAATTGTATTGAGGTCAGCTAAAGCAGCAGTCTCATTGAATACAGGTGAACCTGGAGTAGTCATTGCTTCAGCACGAGTAAGGTATACTTCAGCAATTCTGATAACAGGTAAGTTATCAAGGTTGATGAAACCATTTTTACCAATGTATTTAGTACACTCAACTTTTGAAGCACCACGACCAGTTGTTCCTGGCTCATACAAAAGGTTTCTTACGTCTGAACTTCTTGAAGCAATTGATGCATTCAATCCAAAGGTCGTGGTAGTATTACCACCAGTAAGCGTAATTCCTAAAGCGTTCATCAATGAAATGGTTGGAACCAAATCACCAAATCCGCCAGTTGCCAATAACGCTCCACCTGGTGCAGTCAAAGTAGTAAATGAAGTTTGTAGTGATTCGTTCACACCATTATTTTCAGCATTTGAAGCCAATGCGAATTGGAATAAAGTTTCCTGGTGTGTTGCGTTTCTCCACTGAGCAACATAGCTTCCAGCGTTTGAAAGCCTGCTAGGGCCTACTAATGTGATACATTTATCAGCCCACTCTTTAGCTTTAGCATAATCTTTCATGTAGAGGTAAACTCTTGAAAGTAATGCTTGAGCTGCTGCTTTATTGGCAAAGTTTGCATTTGTAGAATTAGGTAAAGCTGCTTCCGCTGCAATCAGGTCGGCAACAACCTGTGCATATACATCTGCAATTGGTGCTCTTGAAGGAAGAAGTTCGATTGCACCAGCAGAAGTGCTTATACCTTTCAAGACAATTGGAATTCCACCTTTGTCTTGTGCAGGAACAGTAGCACCTGGCATATAAGAATACACTTTTACCAGGTCAAAATAGTAAAGTGCACGAAGGTATTGAAGCTGTGCTGTCCATGATGCCTTATCAGCAGCAGTAACACCTGGAGCAGTAGATGTTGGAATGGCTTCAAGAATCAAGTTAGCTTGATTGATACCATTGTAACAAGCTGACCAATGTGTTCCAGTGAAATGCGCACGGAAGACGTTGTTTGCTTCAGGCAATAAACGACCCGATTTGTTTGTTGCAAAACCATTATCAGCCAGTGCTTCTGGAATTGCAATTAAATCACGTCCGTATAAACGAACGCTCTTGAACCTTGAGTATACTGAAACAACAGCTGCGTTAATACCATCCTTGGTATTCAGTGCAGTGGCTGCATCGATAGATTGTCTTGGATCAATAACCAAAGCATCGCGACAAGCGCTGAAGCTCGTTACCACCAAGGCAATCAAACTAAGTTTTAAAAATATATTTTTCATCTTGATCAAATTTTTAAATTAAAAACCGATTTGAATACCAGCAGTGATATTTCTACTTTGAGGAATGATACCTGTTGCTGAACCTACGAATTCAATATCATAGCTGAACCAGTCAGATAAAGTCCACAGGTTAGTTCCCTGTAAGTAGAATCTTGCATTGCTGAGTTTCAGTTTTCTTACAACATCACTGTTCAAGTCATATGAAAGCGTAACGTTTTTCAAGCGGATATAATCAGCTTTAAAAAGAGTACGGCTTCCACTTGCTGCAGATGATCCTTTAGTCTCTGCACCGGCTGAAACCATTCTTGGATACCAGGTGACCTGTCCAGGAGTTGTCCAACGATTTTCGTAGAGGTCAACAAAACCATTCAACCTCGCGATGTTTTCTAACATAAAGTTTACCTGTCCATCATCTGCCATTCTTCCGTATTCATATTGGAAGAATACATCCAAGGTGAATCCTTTGTAAGTGAAGTTATTGGTCCAACCACCCCAGAAATCAGGCTGTGTATCGCCTAAATAAACACGATCTCTCAATTGTGGCTGATAAGTAATGTTTCCTAAGGTATCTAACCACATTGGGCGACCAGTTGCAACATTCACACCAGCATACTGCTGAGTAAATACAGAACCTAGTGATTTGTTCACTCTTGTACTTGGGTTACCAGGAAGTTCCTGTAATCCATCATACAATTTCCTAACACGGTTATTGTTGAACGTGAAAATAAAGGTACTTGTCCAATTGAATCCACCTGGCTTAAGTGATCTTACTGGTTGTACACCTAGCGTCAACTCGATACCACGGTTTTGAATCTGACCAACGTTTCTGGTAATGCTACTGAAACCAGTTGTCAACTGCAATGGCTGAGAGAGCAACAAGTCTGCAGTGATTTTGTCATAAGCTTCTAATGAACCGAAAACTTTGTTATCAAAGAAAGAGAAGTCAAGACCAAGGTTGGCAGTTCTATTCTTTTCCCATCTCAATTCAGGATTCGCTAACTGACTAAAGGTGATACCAGGTTGTCCACTGTATGGCGCTGCTGCACCATATAATCCAAGACCATCAAAGTTTCCAATCTGGTCATTACCAGTGATACCATAAGAAGCCCTGAATCTCAAAGAGTTGATCCAGCTTGCATCAGCAAGAAACTTCTCGTTATCAAGGTTCCAAGCAAATCTCAATGATGGGAATAAACCATAGCGGTAGTTTGCACCAAATCTTGAAGATCCATCATATCGTGCAATTGCAGACAAGATGTATTTGCTGTCGTAGTTGTAGTTCAAGTTGGCAAAAACCGACTGACGTCTATAACCAGTAAAGAATTCAGATGTAGTTAATG
>Ga0315906_10000633_pt1 | contig 55317 bp, 44 predicted proteins | sample LakEriMetagenome_4_FD_203526 | JGI IMG/M metagenome (GOLD analysis project Ga0315906, IMG submission 203526) | Freshwater fungal communities from buoy surface, Lake Erie, Ohio, United States - Buoy 2 MA122 | ecosystem: Environmental > Aquatic > Freshwater > Lake > Lake biofilm | place: USA...
TACATCGTAGTAGATCAAGAACCGACTCTATATATTTATTACAAATCTGTCCATCATATGAATGGTTTTATTTATAACAAAGACGCCGAAAAGCTGCTGTATGAAAAGCATCCGATAATGCAGTTATACGGGGTTCACAATACGTGCATAGAACTGTTTGAAACGGCAACCGAGTTTACGAAAACCGGACAAGAATACGATACATATGGTGACACGTATGTAGACAAGGTAAAAAAATATATAAAGAATCGTCCCCACAACGGAAAAGAAATGGGGATAAATCTTTTGCGAATCGCAAGAGATTTGTCTGGTGGCGGAAAAAAGAAAAAATAAGATTATGCTTTTTGTTTCTTTTTTCTTACATATTTCTTTTTGCCGTTTGTATCGACGATGTACTGTCCTCCCTTTTCCCCGGTGTGAACTTTCGGTTTGCGAGAAGACCCGCCTCTCGCTACTCGTTGTGGTGGTATAATCATTTTAAAATTATTCAGAAAATACGTATTTACTTCTACCCAGTCAACTTCGACTTCTGGCTGTATTTCACCTTGCTCTACATTTGCCGTCAAAATAGGCACGTTTTTGGGATTGTCAGGATGAACGAGTCGCTGTAGAATTTTTATGATTATATATGTTAATATATCGTTGTTACCGGGATATTGTGACAAGACATCGTTCAAATTTTGCATAATAAAATTTTTTAGTAGCGGGTTACAATCGCGAAACGTTTCTATCATAGAATTTATAACAACGTCTTTGCTAACATATTTGTCGTTTTTAACCATTAACAGAGTATTATCAGAAAACTTGAATCTATGCGAGCTAATAATCTCTATATTGTATTTTACTCCTGAAAATTCGTATATATATTCGTCTTGATTGTTTTCAACAAATGTTTTTACTTCGTCGTAACCTATATATTTGCTTGTCAGACCATTATCATTCATATAAAAATATATTTCTTGTAAAATGTGTTCTACGTTATACGTGCGAGTCAACGTAAGCAAATATCGCTTCATCTCGTACAGACTAGAGTCACCGTACCGGTTATGTAAACAAACCACGAATAGCATCTGAATTTCGACAGCACATATATAGAACCGCGCAGCTTCTAAAGATGATTTATATATTCTTTGTACTTGTTCGGCTGAGTATAGCGGAAGCCATAGAAGACGATTCGCGTATTCGACCATGTGCCCAATATTAGACCTTCCTGACGAGTCGGAGATATCTGAAATGACAGTTTTTATAAAATACGGCAACTGTCCTTGTATCACTTTATCATCTAGACCAGCGACGAAACGCAACAGAACCACGTAATATTCGTAATCTTTGAAATCGTTTTCAAACAGCCATGTAATAAATCTTGCATAATTAATTTGTACCTCTTTCAGTCGTTTTTTTACAGTTGTTAGTCCTGTCAAAAGAGATAGAGAGTCTATAATTGTCACAAACAATCCCAATATCCGAATATAGAACATATAGTTTTTATCATACAAATGTATCCCTCCTCCACCTTCCTGGTCCTCCATAATACATGAACAGTTCGCAAGTATATACAAAAATCCCCCGACCGCATAACAACAACCTAGTAACACATTAATAACGATATTGAAAGATATGCTCAGGGATAGAGATATAGAAGAGGTTATTAAATTATAAACGGCTTTTATTTTGGGGTAGGGAACTTTCCCAGCTACAGAAGAAGACAAATAGTGGATTCTTTCATTCACATCGGTCAAGGTCGTGCAATGCGTCACTATGTCGATCAGATCTATAGATTCGTATTTCTTTGTCGCTCCACCTTGTCGATGATTGTCTGATGATGATAACTCTTTTTTCATGTCCCGCAACTGGTTTAGATCCTGTATCGATTCTTTAGCTATCGATATAACTTTTGTTTTGTTCAGTTTTCCAGATTCCAGCTTCTTCGTGTTTTTTTTTGCTCGTTCGCGAATATCACGTAATTGCTTTGTTGGATTCCTTACCGGTGTTTTGTGTGTAAGCTGCTTCTTCGTCCCTGTAATGCCAGAAGACCCGAGTGGCATATTATAAATTATATTACATTATATATATTTGTATTTTTTTGTAATTTGTGTTCAGCACCTCGTCAGGGTAAACGCCTGACCTCCGCAATACCGGGACTTTAATATCTCTATGGGCGTCTGACCGCGAGCGTTGGGCTTCTCCCAGTCCGTCCTGAAATCGGCGAAAAACTCCGCGATGACGTCCGTGTTTCCCGAGATGACGGCCGACATGAAAGGCGTGTTTCCTGTCCTTTGGTGATCTCTAATGTTGGGGTCGGCTCCGGTTTGGAGCAACAGTTTCACGAGGGGAGCGTTTTCGCGCTTGACGGCGACGTGCAGGGCGGTCACGCCGTCTCCGTTGTGATCGTTGATGTCCATGGCCAGATCAGATTGTAATTCAAATCGCTCGGAACTCAAAACTTATAGACGACCGCCGCGAAGGCCACCGCCGCTCCCGCGCTGTACCGTTTCCAGCCCCGGATGTCCGCGGCGACCTTGGCCACGGTCGACGCCCTGACCACGTCGTCGATCTGCCTCCGCGCGTGACCCGGAACAGTGCTCGTCTCTAAGAGGTCCCCGTTAACGGGCTCGCCGTTTTCGTCGCAGACCCACATGCCTCCCTCCCCCGCGGAATTCACGACGACCTTGGCCTCCCTGGCGTCGTCCCTCGCGCAGCCGAACACCAAGCTCGCGAGGCGAAACTTGCGGTCCTCGCCCTCCGCCTCGGACCCGGCGATGACGCCGTACGCGCGCGGGTCTCGCGGCTCCGTGGAAAGCGTGACGACCGGCAAAGACTCGTCGACGCCCGGCGTCGTGGAGCCGTCCAGGTTGCGCACGTCGCCCGTCGTCACGACGAGCAGGCCCGCGCCTCCTCCCTGAGGAAGCCCGCCTTCGAACGAGCACCTGTGTTTTCCGGTGAAATTTAGAACGCCCGCCTCGAAGTTGTCGCAGAGCGTGAACACCGTCCCCTGAGAGCTGCGGAAGGTCAGGTTCGCGCCTTGCACGGTCGCGTCCTCGAGGCACGCCCTCCAGTAAGTCGGCCCGAGAGGGTTGTCCCAGACCACGCAGCACTTCGTCGTGACGTCTCCCGTGGCGGTTATCGTCCGGGCCTCGATAGTATCCGCGCGCAGTCCGGCTTCGAAGACCGCCTCGCCCCTGACGTTTATCGTAGAATTGGCCACGACGGCGTCGTCGAAAACAACCGGTATTCCGGAATTGAAAGAATAGCCTCCCGTGATCTCGAGCCTGTCCGCCGTGAGCACCCCCGCCACGGTGACGTCTCGGCCGAAAGCGGCGTCGTTCGTCACCACCAGCGCGTTCGCCTCGGCCACTCCGGTGAGCTTGGCGTTGTGGAGGGCGGCGAGCTCGAAGCCGACGCCGGCCACCGTGATGCTGTCCACGACGAGGTTGCAGAAGGTCGCCTCCGGCGCGGATATTTTGTCCGCCTTGGCGTCGCCCAGCTCGGCCTCTCTGGACCTGAGGAGCCCCGCGTCCAGCGTCTCTATCCGCGCGGCCTCGATCGCCGCCGACGCCGCCGTCACCTCGTCGAAAATCGCCTTTTCGGCGCGCAGCTCCGTGAACCTGACCACGCTGTCCCCAAAGTCCGCGCCTCCGGTGACTTTCAGGTGGACGGTCTCCGTGGTGTGCGCGATCAGGGTGTCTATCTCGGCGGGACCGCAGCAGACGTGAATCCCGGATTTGAAAGTGGCCGGACCGATGTTCGTCAAGGGGCCGAGGTTCATCACGGAGGAGAATACGGGGTCGGGGATCGCGTTCGCGGGGAGCGAGACGGGGCCCGTCGCGGACAGACCGGCCGTCGAGACCGAACGCGCTGCGACGTCCTGGAAGTCTGCCGGCCCGGTGACCGTGAGGCGCCTGGCGGTGAGCTCGGCGTCCTCGCCGAACTCGACCTTGCCGTTGAAGACCACTCGGCCGTCGAAAACGGACACGCCCGGCGGCGTCGTCCTGATCCCTCCCGCGAAAATCGCCTCGTCCGAGAACAGAGCCGGCTTTGAGAAGCTGGCGTTGCCGCCGAACATGGACGCGCTGAGGAACGAGATGTTGGACGCGGCGCTGAAGGACACCGAGCCCTCCCTGACGAACACTCGCGCGCCCTGGCCCTCGACGGCAACGGCGTCGGCCTTCAGAGACGCGGAGAACCGTCCGCCCGCTTCCGGAGCCCCTGTCAGGACGCCGAAGATATCGAGAGATCCGTCCGCGGAAGATTGCACCGGCTGCCCGGAGCGAGACGGAGAGATCAGGAGGGATCCCTTCCCGGTGCTCGTGACGTTTCCGCCGATGACCACCGACCCCGCGCCGGCTTCGGAGTCGTACCCCAAAACCACCGCGCCGCCCTCGCCGTAAGAGTATGCGCCGAGGACCACGTTCCGGTCGCCTTTGGCCTGAGACAGCGCCCCGACGACGACGTTGCTGTCTCCCGTCGCTTCCGAGTCGAGAGCGGAGTGCCCGACGCCGACGTTGCCCGACCCGGAAGAAGACAGGCCGGCCTGAAAACCGAGTAGGGAGTTACCCCACGCCGACGTTTGCGTCCCTCCTGCCAGGTATCCGACCCCGGTATTCTCGCTGCCTTTCTCGTTTTCGAATCCCGCTTTCGACCCGACCCACGTGTTGTAGTCCCCCTGATTTTTGTACCCGGCGTAGGTGCCAAGAATAGCGAGATCGCTGCCGATAACGGACGACTCGTGCGAAGCGGCGCCGAACCCCATGACGGCGTTGTTGACTCCCGTCCGGTTGTAGAACATCGCTCGATTGCCGGCAACGGACGACGAGCGACTGGTGAGGTCCAGCCACTCGACGCTGTTGGCAAACTCGACGACGCTCGCCTTTGTCACGTTCCCTCCGAAAGAGAGGCTCATGATTCTGGAGTCACGGATTATTTTAATTTGTTCAAAAAAAAAGTGTCACGACAACACAAACTATGACCTACGCGATCCACATCGCCGTCGTCCTGATGTGCGTGATAGTCATGTCGCTCGTGGTGGACCACGACGCGTTCGTCGTGCCTTTTTACGACAGCAGCGGCAAACCGAGCGCTTCGATACCGAACGGGAAAAGAGACCACAACGAAATATACGTGCCTCCGGTGCACGCGATGCGGCCTCTCAGCTACGACCTTTACGGTATCCCGGAGTCTCTGTTTCTCGACGCGCCGGCTACCCAGACGCCATCGCCTGGCGGGGTCGTCGGCGGAACGACAAATGCTTCCACGGAATGCGTACCGGCGACATGCACGTAATAAAAATCGTTCGAAGGATTACAAAAATGGCGGCCGGTGGACATGCGCGACCGACCGCGGCACAGTTGATCGCGGAATCCAAGCAGCGGCGGCGGGCCAAGCGCGACTGCTTCCAAATAATCCTCGAGAAAGTCTACCACCGCATAAACGCGAAAGCGAAGATGAACTGGGTGAGGATACTTTACGACGTACCCCCGTTTACGGTCGGCATACCGCCGTACGACGTGGACGAATGCTGCAGGTACATTTGCAGGGCCCTGCGCAAGGACGGTTACTTCGTGGAAGTGCACGCGAGCATACTGTACATCAGCTGGGCACCTGAAGAATTGAGTTGACGGACGTGGCAACGATCGCCACGACGAGCGACGCGTAAATCCAGGCTCTGTTTTCCGGCGCACCGCCATGCGGCCCAGACGGCGGAAACGCCGGTTTGAACAGTTGTGGTTTTGGTTGTGGTTGTGGTTGTAATGGTGGCAGGGTTTTTACATTTCCTATTCTAAACGCTGTTCCTTCTGGCGTCGCTTGCGCTTCTGGCGTTGCTTGCGGGAAAATCGAATCAACCTTATTACCTAAATCAGAATGCGTCTCGAGAACGTAATGTATTCGTTTGTGTAACAATTTGTCTCTTATTTCTTTAAAATTGTCTTCTTTGGTCTGTTTTCTCACGATTATATATGGATTCTCTAATATAGGTTTGCCATCGGAGTCTGTACCAGAAACATAGCCTATTTGAAGTCTCCTCGTGAGGTTTGTCATTGCGAGCAAATATAGATTCAGATTTAATATTTTAGCGTATTTAGTCGAATCGAGCAGCGCACTAGACATTTCATGCTCAACTACCAGACCAGCTCGCGTCGACGCAGCACGGGCAGCGACTTCAAGATTAATGATGTCGGCAATCGTTTTGAAAGCCTCGATTTTAATATTTAAATGAGCGTCCGCTGTTGTGCAGTACGCCGCGCAGAAGCACTCGGTGTACATCAGGTGGAACATGAGTTTCCTGTAATCAAGTATAATATTAACTAAGTCTTGGTTTCTATATTTATAGATATCTTTTATGTTTTTTATTTTGGCAATTTTGGATAGAGTAATCTCACTGTTATATACCGAGCTATGTCTGTTTGTATATTCGTCTAATTTTTCCCATTCTATGTATGCTTTTTTACCTTTAAAAGGCGACGACAATAGATACCACGCAGGGTCGAAATGATTTTCCATGCGCAAGTATGTACACTTGTCTATGTATTTAAACAAAGCGCACTCCAGGTCTTTCAGTTCTGGCGATAACTCTTTCGTCGGAATTAACGGATACGAATTATACTGGTATCCTGTACTCCCGGTTTCAAATACTGCAGTCGGAAAATCGTAAAATATAATCTGAGCTCGTGTAGCGCAAAATCTCAAAAAGTTGTTGAAGAAGCTATTTTTTCCCAGATCTAACTTTTGTATGCGTCGAGATTTTATCCACTCGTCAGTTTCGGCCGACAAAACCGGATCTTGCTGACAGGCCAGTAGCTTTTTGAGAAAATCGAACAGAAGTTTGACGCGATTATCGCGTAGCTTCATTTTTCGCATGTATACACCGCTTATTTCCTGCATGTTTGTCACGCATGCTTGAGCGCGTAACAATGCCGGGAAAAAAAAACTTGTCATATAAACTTTTTGAGGTATTCTCATTTGTAACAGTTTTCTATTTTTGTGTTTTTCTTCTTGTTTCCGTTTTTCTTCTTTTGCCACCGGGTCTTCGTCGATCATTTTTTGTAATTTGACTTTTGGTTTAACAGGTTTTACTGTTAATAGTGTCCGACATTTTATACAATTATGTGTTGTTGTAAATACCTTATCTAAACAGGATTTAGAGGATTTAGAGGATTTAGAGGTTGGATCATCTGGATCAGGGGGCTCAGAGCAAACTATAAACCCGCCGCAGTGAGGATTCTGACACGGAACATGTACCGGTATTTTGTTAGCCTCGAAACATACTTGACACTGAATTAGACTGCAAAATTCAGGATTATTGTCACTAGCATCGGCGTCGTTACAATATTTGTTTATTATTGCTTCGAATAATTTTTCGCAATCTGTACCTGCCATTTCGATCAATTTTGTCGTTAAAAAATCTAAAGCTTTCGAAGTATCTATAACATTCAAATCATGCATTGGCAACCTACTATTGCTGTTACTGAATATCTGCTCAAAACATGAAATTACGTACTCTTCAGGAGAAGAGTCTAGCGCTTCGTTGTTGCCCAGCAGTATACTTTTGGATATATCTAAAATATCTTCATCTTTTTTTGCCAATGGGAACCATTGCGATTTTCTGATCGGGATGCTCCCTGCAGGTCTAGCTTTGTCGCTTTCAATGTACATGTTCAACGGGCGACGAGGAATAGCTTTGTTTATATCGGCTTCAACTTTAACCGTAGACAACCGTTGTACGGTACTCGTGTAATAGGTTAGGTGGGCAACTACACTTTTCAGCGAAAAATTATAGACAATGGTCAGGACGTGGTAGTTGTTGAACCATTTGGTATAAAGGCCCGGTAAAATGACACCTACGCCATTAATCAGCAAGTTCATGTCGTTGTAATTGATCTGCACGTGCGCATTCAAAAATTCAAAATGTAGTATGTTCTTGTTCGAATCTTGCATCACGTCGTACGCGAGTCTGACGGGGAACATGAGTGTGAACTCGTTATGCTCATTGACGGGGGAATCGGCCTCGTCGAACACGGTTATTTTTTTTATTATATTTGCGTTCGACGCGGGCATCGCTTTCGCGTAATATATCAGGTCCCGCTGGCTTTGGTCCTTAAAGTCGTCCGTGAAAGCGGGTAGCGGCCCGGATTTCGGCAACTTTTCTTTTTTCGTTCTGATATATTCCAACACGCTATTTTTGAACGGATCGTCGTTGCCGTTTATTCCTTTGGTGATCAACTCGATTAGGTTTTTAGTCTGCTGCTCCTGCGTGGCCATTTAATTTACACGGTAGATGTAGAAAAAAAAAGGGCCCGTAGAAAAAAAAGGGCCCGTATTTGCAAGTGTGTCACATGGCTTCGTTCATGGACGGCGTGTTGGTGGTGTTCGCACTGATCATCGTCGGGATATTCGTGGCGAATCGATACCGTCCGGTCGAGTACGTGAAGTCCAGCGTGGACGGCAAGAAGTACCTTGTCCGTAAAATGAAAGACAGCCAAGAGGCAGCCGACATGCTCGCGCGCCTGAACGAGAAAGTACTGAGGCTGATAGACAGGCTGCTGGTCAAGTATCCCGACGATCCGCGGGTCGCGCTGCTGGACGACAGGTACGATCCCGACGCGCTTTCCGAGGGGTCCAACGACGAGGGGTACAGCTCGTACACGGTGAATAAGGGGCAGCGCATCGTTCTGTGCCTCAGGTCGCGAGACAAGAAGAACCCGAAGAACGGCGGCAAGCTCGAGGGAGAGAACACGCTCGTGTACGTCGTGGTGCACGAGCTGGCGCATTTGGCCACGGAGGAGGTCGGACATCCTCCGGAGTTCTGGGCGAACTTCAAGTTCCTGGTCAAGGAGGCGGTGGACCTGGGCGTGTACAAGGACCACGACTACTCCGAAGACCCGGTAGAGTACTGCGGCGTGAAGATAGACAGCAGCTCTGTGACACGAGGTCGCAGCACATAAAACGCTGGCGTCTGGCGAGGATTCACAAATTCGTCCCGCAAAGTCCACACATGAGGTTTCAGGTGATCGATTGGGAGGTCGAGGACGTCGAGGAGGGGGACCTGCCCGACGACCTCGTCAGGCCCCGGGCCCGCCCGCGCCCCAAGCAGAATGACGGCGACCAGGCTCCTCCGGACCGCCAGGTCTACGTTGTCACGATGTACGGCAGAGCCGCGGACGGCAGGTCTGTGGCCGTTCGCCTCACGCAGTTCCTGCCGTATTTCTTTTTCCGCTTGGAGGGCTGCCCGGTTCTCGGCGGACGGGACGCGCCCCGCAAGGCTCTGGACCACTTGCTGCAGCAGGTCAAGGGGCCGGTGGCCGAGGAGATTCGGTACGCGACTCTGAAGTCGAAGACGGAGTTTTTCGGGTTCACGGGCGGAAAGAAGACGGACTTTGTGTGCGTTTATTTTGACAGCCTGCGGGCGATGCGGAAGGCCTCGAACGCGCTCCGCTCCGGGAACGGGTCGAAGATGCGCGTCGACGGCATTCTGCGCAAGGTGGTGCTGTACGAGAGCCGCATCGAGCCTCTGAGCAGGCTGATCCACGCGAGGGAGCTGCCGTCGGCCGGATGGGTGGACGTGGACGAGACGTCTACCGAGCTGGGATCGTGGAGCGCGACGGACGTCTGCATGACGGTGTCGCACAAGGACGTTTCGCCCGTCGACGAGGACAGCCTGGCTCCCGCGGTGATGTCGGCATTCGATATCGAGTGCACGAGCTGCTCGGGAGACTTCCCGGTGGCGATCAAGACGTACAGGAAGATCGCGAACAACATCAAGGACGTGCTCGCCGCGGCGTCGGACCACGGGTGCCCGAGGTGCGACAAGCGGGAACTCGCCAAGGCCGCCGTGCTCCTGACGCTCGGCAAGGAGATATCGTCCGCGGCGACCAGGGCCGCGATGGCCTGGCTTGAGGAACGTTCGCCGGCGACGATGACGCGGAGGCTGCTGGGCTTCGCCGAGACGAAAAACGCCGTGACGGAAGAAAATCTTGTGCGAGCGATCGATCCGCTGCTCGACGACCTTCTAAACTACGCCGGAAACGAGGTCGCCTACACGGACAAGAGCATGCCGCACTCGTCTACCGAGCAGATGGAAAAGGTGCTCGGCGATTCCCTGCCGCCGCTGAAGGGAGACCCGGTGATACAGATCGGCGTGACGTCGAACCGCGTCGGGGAGGCGACCTGCTTCCGAAAGTGGATATGCGCGCTCGGTACGTGCGATGATGTCTCCGGGGCGGAGGTGGTTCCTTGCGAGACGGAGGCCGAGCTGCTTCTGGCGTTCGCCGCGCACGTCCGCCAGGTCGACCCCGACATGCTGACGGGCTACAACATTTACGGGTTCGACATGAAGTACATCCACGAGAGGGCGCGCGAGGTGGGGGTGGAGCGCGAGATGATGAAGGCGCTGAGCAGGCGCGCGGACTCGCCGTCTAGGTTTGTCGAAAAGCGGCTGTCGAGCTCGGCGCTCGGGGACAACGTATTCTGGCTGATCGAGATGCCCGGTCGAGTGATGGTGGACCTGATGAAGGTCGTGATGCGCGACCACAAGCTCGAGAGCTACAAGCTGGACAACGTCGCCCACCACTTCACCGGGGAGAAGAAGCGAGACGTGAGCCCCAAGGACATTTTCAGGCTGCAGGCGGGGGACGCGAGGGACCGCGCGGTGATCGCCGACTACTGCGTCCAGGACTGCGAGCTCTGCAACATGCTGCTGGAGAAGCTCCGAGTGTACATCAACGCGGTGGCGATGGCGTCCATCTCGCGGGTGCCCGTATCGTATATTTTTCTCCGGGGACAGGGGGTGAAGATCCTCTCTCTGGTGTCTTACTACTGTCGCAAGCGCGGCGTGCTGATCCGCGACCTGCCCAAGCCGCCGCGCGACCTGGCGGAAGACGCGCCCGACTGGATGGTGCGCAGGCACAGGGACGAGGCGCTCGCGGCGTCGCTAGAGCCGGGCGACGACGACTTAGAAGTCCAGGGCGCGATCGTGCTCGAGCCGGACACTGGCTTCTACGCGGACGACCCGGTGGCCGTGTGCGACTACGCCTCGCTTTACCCGTCGTCCATCCTCAGTCACGGGCTGTCCCCGGACGCGCGAGTCACGCGAGACGAGTTTCGGGGCGCGGAAGGCTACAACTTTGTGGACGTCGGATTCGACCTGTTTACCGGAGAAGGCAACGCGAAAAAGGTGTCCGGAAAAGAGGTCGTGACGTTCGCCCTCCGCAAAGACGCGGACGTGAACGACCCGGAAACGCTTTCGGTGATCCCCGCCGTCGAGCGCATCCTGCTTTCGGCCCGCTCGAGCACCCGGAAAAAGATGAAGCACAAGAGGGCGGTGATGCCCGACGGCGCCGTCGTCGTGGGGGAGCTCAAGGTCGCGAGCGACGGGACCAAGACGGTGGGCGGCGTGGCCGCGGACGGGGCGCAGATCTCGGACGCCTACGGGGACTTTATGAAGGCGGTGCTGGACGGGCAGCAGCTTTCCTACAAGCTCCTCGCGAACAGCGTGTACGGCCAGCTGGGCGCGAAGACGAGCGACATACGGGACCCCAAGGTGGCCGCGTGCGTGACTTCGGTGGGGCGGTCGCTGATCCTGGCCGCGCGCGACTACATTCACCAGAACGGGGGAAGGGTGGTGTACGGCGACACGGACTCTGTTTTTTTCACGCTCCCGGTGACTGACCCCGACACTGGCGCGCGCCTCAAGGGGAAGGACGCTCTCCCGCACGTCATCACCCGGGCGATGGAGATCGGCAGGGGCTTTACCGCCGATCACCTCTTGCCCCCGCACGACCTGGAGTACGAGAAGACGTTTTGGCCGCTGCTTCTGCTGGCGAAGAAAAAGTACGTCGGTAACATGTACGAGAGGGACGTCGAGTCGTACGCCCTGAAATCGATGGGGATCGTTCTGAAGCGGCGCGACAACGCCCCCATCGTCCGCAAGGTCGTCAAGGCGCTCCTGGACCGCCTGCTGAACAACCTGGACGTCAACGGGGCCATCGACAACATGATGGAGGTGATCGACCGCGTCGTGGAAGGCCGGGTGCCTATAGAAGACCTCGTGATCACCAAGACTCTCAAGCAGGAGTACAAGGACAAGAGCCGCATCGCGCACGCCGTTCTGGCGCAGCGGGTGGGCGAGCGCGACCCGGGCAACGCCCCTCAGGTGAACGACAGGATCCCTATGGTGCACATCCGGGTCAAGCAGCCGGCTGGAGGGAAGGCTCTCCTGCAGGGCGACAAGGTGGAGCTTCCGGATCACGTCGTATCGAACAACCTCGAGATCGACTACCAGTACTACTTGGAGGACCAGATCATGAACCCGACCCTGCAGGTGCTTTCCGCCATCGTCGATAAGCTGCCGTCCTACAACAAACCGCCCGGGTACTGGGAAGAGCGCCACGAGTCCATCGAGTCCAAGTTTAGGACGCTTTGCGGGAGCGAGGAGATCCTTCGCAGGAGGACCCGCGAAACGCTGGACAAGGAGCGCCAGGCCGAGGCCAAGCGCCTGGTCTTCGATCCGAAGATCAACAGGCTCAGGAACAAGTACGACAACCAGCGGGACCTATCGTCGTTCGGCTTCTTTTTCTCCAAGAAACCGCGCGCTTGATCATATCATTCTTTTTCGATCGCTTTTTTGTACTGGATGTAGAACGGCCCGGTGAGATAGAAGTAGGGAATTAGCGCGTGGAACGAAGACAGGGAGAAGCATATCTGCTTCATTAGCCTCAGCGCGCGCGGCGCGTGCACCTGGTAATCAAAGTACCTGCTGTCCTGAATGATGTCCGCGATCGGGAAAAGAGAAAGGGCCGCCATCGTGTGGGCCACCAGGGTGTCCACGGCGAAATCGGATATCACCCGGCTGTCCAGCTTATCGGGCAGGATGGACGAAACCATGTAGCAAACGGCGATGAGAAGGAAATCGAACAGCCCGGCGAACAAAATGAACGACGCGACGAGCCATTTCAGGTCCGGAACGTCCGGCTGCTTGGCGGACATGCGTTCCGTGTAGAGCGTCTCGAAGGCTTTCGTGCTTACAAAAGAGGCGGAGAACAAGAGCCCTATCCTGGCTATCTTTAGCGCGTACAGGAGACCTATGTTGGCGGCCTCAACCGATGCCCACAGCGACAGGGGCTTGGCGAGACTGTCGGCGACCTCCTGGTGGACGTCCTCGATGTCCCGCAGGGCGGCAGCGATCGCGTTGAACCGGTTGATCCGGATCCTCTCGAACGTTGCCAGCCTGCTTTGATACTGGTCAAGGTCCGATGAAGACTCGACGTTTTCTTTGTCGACATCGAGGCTGGTGTCCAGGAATCGGGGCGTCCCGGCCTCGCTACTGCCGACGGTCTTCGTGTACGTGAGGTACTCGGTGATGTCCGAGTTGATCCTCTTGAGGACCAGCTCCAGGGCATCCGCGGCGGCGTCCACGTCTTCTTGCTCTAGCTTGTCCAGGGGGCCGTCCCTGCGAGCTCTGGTCACCTCCCTCGCGCGGTCTCTGACGGCCTTGACGTACTGCTGCACCGCGGCGTCCATGGACTGGAACGCCTGCGTGTAGACCCCCTCGTTCGGCACCTTGCCGAAATTGTTCTTCATCCTGTCCAGCTCGCCCACCAGGTACACTTCCTTCGCCTCGAGCTCTTTGACCTGGACCGACAGGTCCACTATTTTTTTGTTCGCTGCCTTCTTTTGTTGGTCGGTCGTGGTTTTCGCCGAGAGAAAAGATTTTAAGCCGGCTTCCTCCTGCTTCAGCTCTAGTTTTTTCCTCAGGCTATCTTGCTTGACCCGCTTCAGCTCGGACTCCGTTTGCCTCTGGACTTTGCGCTTGTCGCCCAGCTGCTCCACCTGCTCGGCGACGCTGGCGTTGATCGTGTCTAGCACCCGGAGAAGCTGTTTGAACGCGCGAGAGTAGACAAACTCGGAGAATTTCTTGACCTCTTCCAGATAGTCCTGCTTCACTTTCTGCAAGTCCTCGTCGTCTTCTTCTTCTTCGTCGTCGTCGTCGTCGTCGTCCTTGTCGGCGCCAGACAAATCAAACTTTCTCTCCGGGGCAAACTCTCGAGTGTTGATCTGCGTCGACGCGTTTTGTCGTTTTGGAAAATCATCGTCTTCATCGTCAAAGTCCGTTCCTACCCCGATTTCGGTGATTGCTGGTGGAGCTGCCGATGCCATTTATGACAATCCGGATATAAAAAAAAAATTCTTGTATGATTATAAATGAACGTCCAACAAAAAATAAAGGAAATAGAAGGCCTAACAGAAAGCCTAATCGGTGCCACTGTCGACTATCAAAATAACAAAACTCCAATGAATCTACAAATATTACAGCGTATATTTGATTCTGCCATGGTTTTGCTTAAAAATGAATTAAAAAAAAGACAGACCAACCGACCACAGGCCAAACAAACACAGGAAAGACCACCTTGGATACCCCATTTTAAGAGGAATAAGAAAGGTGGAGGAGATTTAAAACAAGATTTGCTGAAAATCTTGAAAAAAACAGGACCTGAAAACATACTCATCCGTATACAAAAATTTGAGAAATTATTTACCCCTCGTATACCTGTTAAATCTATTCTACGTGATGCGCTTGACATATTAGCAATCGCTGCTTGCATTACGGCTATTGCTGTTGTTACAGTTTATAGTGCCGGGTTTGGTATTGTCGCAATTGCATTTTTTGGTGGAATTGCGTTGTTGGTATTTGGGAGTGCACAAGTAGCCGCTTTATATACCCTCGTAAAAAGGGGAACCGTCGGTAAAAATATAACGCATCTATTTAACATTAATAAACGAAAGAAATGGATGCTTGAATTATGTCAAAATACTGGCAATATTATGAAAACGATCGAACGATTATCCGAAACGAATAATATGTCGTCAAGCGTTTTGGCGATCGTACTCCGTGTCATATTTGACATGGAGGCAGATCTTATTCCGAAAGAAACTGATACCGAATTGCATCCTTTCTTAAGCGTCGTCGTATCGCTTTGGAATCAGGACGCCGACACCGAGTACATTTCTTATGAAAACCAAGAAATGGTCTTTGACAGATTGATATATTTTCCACACAACACATCATACAAAAAAGTCATACAAAGACTAACACAAAACAACGTTTCAAATCAGCTGCTTGCAAAAGACATACTCCATATTTATATTCAAGCTTCTTCATTCCAGTACGCGTTGTGTGGTGTTCGAGCACCTTTGACTGAATCTAAGTCGATCAATGATCTGATCAGAGATATACAGAATAGTGGAAATTATCCTTTCAACATAGACGACAAATCTATGGTGGAAACAAATTTTGATACACTCGACAAGTTGTGGAAGTATGATAACAGAGCTAACGTGTGCGAAGGACTGGACTATTGGAAACGGAACAATTTTATAAATATGCTGGAAAGACAGAATAATATTCGGCCTACTATTCAGGTTGAAAATCCCGGAGGAGTATCCCATTTCGTCTATCGTCAAGAAAATCAATCCGGAGGCCGTAAAAAAAAGATGAGCGCATACCACATGTTCATGTCAAAGCATCTCCGGGCGGGTAAAAAGATGAAAGAGATAGCCGAAATGTGGAACGAGAAGAAAAAGTAACGGTTTGTTTCTTTTTTTTTGTTTGGTGCGTCACTTTCCGAACCTCTGTAACAGGTTCCTGTATATGGAAGTCAGCCGTTCCATCTCGGCGCTGCTCCGCTGCTCGGCCATAAACAGCTGCCACTTGTTCGCGTAGGCGTTTCGCAGGTCCGCCTCCGTGTAGGCGTTGCCCAGTCCGAGCAGCGCGGCCCCGGGGCGGATCGGCTCGACCAGCCTCTCGACGTACCCGCTGTCCACGGCGGTGTTGCGCTCGGACGTCCGGACTACAAAGCGCATCTGGTGGTCCAGCATCTTGTACGGCTCGCCGTCGAGGTCCGTGAAGCGTATCATGAGGCGCGCGAGCTTTTCCAGGGGGGTGGGAAACGATTTGATCGACCGGTAATGCGCGTACCCGCCTCTGTACTCGTTGATGTAGTTTACCAGAGGCAGCTGCGTAAACGAGTCGGTGACCGCGTGGCAGTTGGAAATCATCCGGTTACCGAGCTCGTCGATAAAAAGGCATATCATGTTTTCCGTGCCGAACTTTTGGTATACCGCGTGGACTAGCTCGACGCTCTCGACGTTGCGAAACGTCTCGTCGAAATCTACCGCGTACTGGTTGGGGTCCGGGTACGCGGTCAAGTTTCGCTTGCGCGAGTCGACGAGCAGGACGTGGACCGGCATTTATGACAGACTGAATCACATTTTCTAAATTCAAAATTCTACGCGAGATAACGCATTTTTTTTTCTGGGAACTCCTGTAATTATATGTCCGTGGAGTTTTTCAACGAAGCCACGTGCATCAAAGTCTACGACACCAGAACGAGGCTGACAAGCTACTTCAACAAGGAAGGCCTCGTGCTGCAGGCCATGACGGACCCCGTCAACCAGAGCTTTTTCCTTAGGAGCGACGGCTACACGGGCTACTACAAGTACGTAGACGTCAAAGTCCCGAGCAGGCCGAACATCGAATCCCTCATGAAGCAGATCGGGACGTGGGCCTTCGACAAGCTCTACACCGAGATGTTTACGAACGAAGCCCATTCCGTGACGCAGGTCAAGGTGCCCTACGACAAGTCTCCGTTGTACATCGACGAGGCGAGGAACGACGCAGTGGCGTACCCGTTCGGCACGGGGACCGTCGCCGGCACTCTCAATGCCGCCGTCTATTCCCTGCACGACAGGAGCGCTCGCGAGGTGGTCATGGTCGCCCCGGTAGCATCTTCGCCATCAGACGAGGGCGGACGCATAGTGCGCCAGACCAAGGCTTACAACGCCTGCCCCTCGGACAAGTACCTGGTCGCGACCGTTTCCGGAACGCTTCTGGACCCCGCCGCGATCGGCAACGTCAGCTACGCCGCCAGCCACACCAACTCGGCCCTGATGGCCTCGAGCAAGGGAACCAAGTACCGCATCGGAGTATTCGACGACGAAAGCGACACGCGGGTAAACAAGGGCGACTCGGGTAACGGCGTGTTTGTGGAGTACCACTACGATCCAGACCGGGTAGACCACCTCGCAGGGAGCGGCGTCGACAATTACTACGCCGTCAAAAAGATGGCGTCGCTGAGCGCCGCGGACAGAACGTCCTACGCCGGCCAGTACGTGGAAAACAAGCTGTGGGTGGTGCTCCGCACCAACGTGACTGGCTCGGTCGTCGAGTCCCGCGTGCCCAGGTTCGAATGGTACGACACGCTCAGCAAGGCCGACGGCTCCCTGTTCGACATCGACCCCACGACGTCGGAATCCTACGTGTTTCGCTGGACCGCGTCTCCGGGTATGAAGATCAGCGTGGGCGTGCTGTACTTTGGCGTCGTCAACTGGATCCACGATTTTGACATTTCGGAGAGCCCGTCGTACAGGCTCGGCAGTTCCACGCTGCCGGTCAGGTGGGAGCTGGACAACCGAGAGGGGGGCATGGAGTGCAAAATGAGGCAAGGCAGGGCGACGGTGAGCTCGGACGGGATGTACGACGTCTCCGGGCGGCCCTACTCTTTCGACACGCACATGCAGCAGAGGACCCTGACCTCGCAGACGCCCGTGCCCATAATGAGCATACGGCTGCGCAACAGCAGCAACCGGGGGAAGATCCACCCGCAGCGCCTGTCGCTCATGAACCGCGACTCGGGCGGAGTTTTAAAGTACGAGCTCAGGCTGAACGCGACGCTGACCGGCGCGACCTTTGCGAAGTCCGAGGCCTACTCGTACGACGACGCGTCGGGAGACGGGGCTCTGTCGCTTAGCAAGCACGGTAGCTTTACAGAGGTGGACGTCGCCGCGACCGCCGTCAGCGGCGGGGTGACCCTCACGAGCGGCTACTTTACCAACGCGGAATTCAGGGACATCGCGCTCGAGTTCCGCGAGATCAACCTGGTGTCGAACATCGCCGGACTCGCGGACACCCTGACGCTGGTGTGCACGTACATTCACGGCGCAGCCACTGTCAGCGGGGGGCTCAACTGGCTCGAGTACGATTAATCAACAAACGTCTCCTCCCGTACCGTACCGTACTAAAAACGTACATATGCACTGCATCGTACAGATGCACTTGTCCCGTACTCCCCACCGTACAAATGCACTCCTAAACGCACGTCTCCCGTACTCCTTTCAGTCGTAGGGGCACTTGTCCCGTACGAATGCACTCCTAAACGCACGTCTCCCGTACGAATGCACTCCTAAACGCACGTCTCCCGTACTCCTTTCAGTCGTAGGGGTACAAATGCACTCCTAAACGCACTTGTCCCGTACTCCTTTCAGTCGTAGGGGTACAAATGCACTCCTAAACGCACTTGTCCCGTACAGATGCACTCTCCCGTACAAGTGCTTCGCAGGTGCACTCGTAAACGCACGTCTCCCGTAATGATTACACGTCTACCATACGTGCCACCGTACGGTACGTTTTTAAAGGTTTAGGGTGAAAATTTACAATCCTTTTTTTCAAAATGGATGCTACATTTTCAAGATCACAAGCAGATGTGGATAAAGCGATCTACTCGATCATGTGGAACACGCCCTCGCAGGGGGTGTACTCGAAACCGGGGATCATCGAACCGATGGTGTTGAACTTGACCATGCTCCAGGATTCCTCGGTGTGATGAACGTAGTGCCTCACCATCAGGATCAGGTTGTTCCTGGGACGGTATCCCAGGCACTTGCGCAGGTCGGAGACCATCTTATTCGGATCGTAGACGTACTCGTCCTCGTTGATGTACTTGGAGTAGTTATCGATCATCACCAGCTTGAGCTTCGGGAGCTCGACGGTAGCGATGACTTCGAACGCAGACTGGTATGCACCGACGTCTTTGAAGACGATGACCTCGAGATGCGGGTGATCATTCAGATACTTGCGGAACGTCACAGCATCGTGCTGCATCATGTTTCCGGTGAGAAACAGCTTGGCGATGGTAGGCTGGAAGCAGTCCAATGAATTGTCTGCTTCTGGACTGAGGCATAGCCTGAGGACCCCTTTGGTTTTCACCAGGACAACCTCGAACAAGTCAGGGTCGCAGGGGCCGCCGTTCTCGCGGATCACGTGAGCGAGGTCCTCGTCGATGTCTTTGGAGTCCAGCGCGGCATCTACGGCCATGCCGAACAGGTCGCCGAAGCTGGAGACGCCGAAGCGGAACTCCAGGACGGCCTTGATGACGGCCTCGCCGAGCATCTGCTCGAGATCAGGGACGGAATGGCATGTTTCTATAAAGCTCTCGTTGCTGCCAAGTCCGATCTTAGGGTTGAGTCCGTTTGAGCATTTGCCTGTTGCTGAGAGCACGCGCCCGATCTGCACGGAGTTGGGATAGGCATCGTTCCAATGGGGGGCAAATCTGATCAGAGTCTTCTTGAGAGGCTGGAGACGGATGTGCTCAATGCAAGCGACCACGCTCTCCCCGATCTTCTTGGCGAGAGACGCCTGTTCTTCTTCGGAGCGGTCCTTGGAAGCCAAGCACTGCTCGATGAACGTGAGTGCGAAATTATGACCCACGATACAAGGATTGGCCATTACTGCATTGTAGCAACGAAGCAGGGTTAAACCGATACGGTCAGGCTCCGCAATGTTCTTGGACTCGATGATCTGGGCACGGATATATGTGATGTTGTGATACACGACGTCAGACACGAAGAGAGTATCCATAACTGAAACAACCATTTTCGCTTTTTTGCTTTTTTTTTGCTTGTTGGCTTGTTGGCTGCTGAGTGAATATTGCTGTATGTATTGGGCAGGTTGAATATTATATACATTGTGTCGGATTCAATTTTTTTACCCGGTGAAACATTCGCGACAAACATTTGCGACGTGCAAAAAAAACAAAATTAGTGTAATACAATTGTTTCTGTCGCGATAATTTGCGACGTGCAGTACAGTACGATGTACGTAATTCAGAAACCGTCAAAATAGCGGGCGTTGAAATCCACGTAGTCCAGGTCGTCATAATCGTCGACGAGTCTACCGAACCCGCCGTATAAGACGTGTTTACCGTTCGGCGTGTAAACCATGTATTCCTCGTACAACAAATTGACGCGATTACCCGATGAAGGATCCACGGTGAACTTGTGCCCGGTTTCGGAAGAATGCGCGTACAAGCGGAGGTTTCTGACCTTGGCGAGTTTCATGATTCCCGACGGCGAGAAAGAGATCACGTCGAGCTGTAGCTTTTCCAGCTTTGCGACGGAAGCGATGTGCTCGAGACCTTCGTCGGTCAGGCGCATGTTTTCGACGCGGAGGCTCAGGAGATCCGGAAACCCTTCGGCGATGTACTTGAACACGATGTCGGAGTTCGAGCTGCTGCCTCGAAATTCGACGTGCTTGGCGCCTTTGACCATCTTCGTCAGAGAGTAGAGCTCGTAGTCGGAAACGGTATCCACGCAGAGCTCTTCGCAGAAATCGGGCTGGCTCGCGAGATTCCAATGCTTGTTGACTTGGGCGCAGGCGGCAAACATCTCGACGTCCATTCTGTCCTTGACCGTGTCGACGATTTGCAGCATGATTTCGGTCGGTAGACCGTCGCCCCAGTTGGATGAGTACGCCATCGTGTAAGAGAGAGTTGGCGTTTCGCAAAGCGTTAAGACTTCAATTTTTTTTGTACAACTGTAACATAATTACAACGAAAAAAAAAATCAAGCAGGTGAACCGGACACTAATTCTAAGGGGGGCATGGGGAGGGCCGACGGCGGCGGGGGCTCGGTGTTGTTGACGAAGCGCCAGACGTTTAGCCGGGACGATCTGGGCGGTCGCTGCGCCCTGCCTATGATCTGCGCGTCCATCCGGGTGTCCACCGCGTGGTAAATGATGACGTCCGTCGCCGTGCTGAGATCCAGCCCGCATCCGTAGTGCGTGCAGTTCACCAGCAGCGCCCTGGTGCCGCCTCCTCCGGCGTTAAAGTCCCTGACGCGCTTGGCTATGCTGACCGAGTTGCCCTTGAGCGGGGCGTAGCCGATTCCGGCGGTGCGCATCGCGTGCTTGCCGTACTGGTCGATGGCGTACTCGTTGTCGCAGAAGAAGAGGATCTTGCGGTCGGGCTCGGCGGCGAGGTGCTTCAGGAGAGCGGCCAAGTTGGCCTCCTTGGGCTTGTTCCTGTCGACCGTGACGCCGCCCACCTCGTAGGGGTCCGAAGTTTCCGCCACGGTGCGGTCGCAGCACACCATAAAGTCCGAGGTGTGCAGGACGTTCTTGCACAGGGGGCACCGCGGGGAGTGGGTGGTCACCCAGGTCGAGATGCAGGCCAGGCAGTACGAGTTGTTGCAGCACGGGACGACTGTCTTGTTCTGGATCTCCTCGTAGCAGATGAGGCACTCTTTCGCGCCCTGGATGCGTTCTTTGATGTTGCCGATGCGCTGCTCCTGCGCGGCGATCCGTTGCCTCACTCGCTCGCTGGCGATCTCGGCGTGCGCCGGGTTGGCGTAGTGCCTGCGCTCGACGAACTCGAGCTCGGCCTTGGCGTTGTTCAGCTCGACCTCGAAGTGCGACAGGGCGGCCGAGATGATGTTGTTCTCGCTGTCCGTTCTGTCCGGGCGCAGGTACATCAGCGCCGTGTCCAGGTCGCCGGCGTGGAGACGCTGGATGATGTCTTGCGACGCTATACCGGTCAGAATTCTCGCGTGGAGCGGCGCCGAGCAGGTGATCGTGTGGGAGAGAGGCTCTCGGAGGCTGAACGAGCTGTCGATGAACGCGTTGTCCGTCACGACAATCGTCCTGGCGAGGAAACGGCCCCACGCGCCGGATATGCCGGAGAAGAAGCTGCGTACGTACACGCTTCTGCTGAGTGGCCCCCGCCGGCTGACCGACGTCTCCACTGCGCCGCAAGAATGATTTACAGTGACTCGGGAACAGGCGATGTCTCCGGTGAGCAGGTTCTGGAACGAAGCCGTGACGAACCAGAAAAACCGGGCCACGGAGGCGTACGCCGAGCTGGAAGGCGACTGGAAGCGCAGGCTGTCAGCTTCGTCGAATACGATCCGGTCGACTCCGATCCGGTTTGACCTCAGAATCGAAAACACGTCGGCCCACAGCGTGGACGACACGACCATCAGCCTGACCGGCGACCCCCCTTCGTGGTGAAGCACGTCGCAAGCGCGCGGAAGGTCCGTGATCTTGCTGGCGATCATGTACGGGGACGGCGTCGTCGCGGCGTCGGAGACGAACAGAGCCAGGATTCCGGCCCACTGCTGCGCGAGGTTGTGCGGGACGACGAGCAGGTTCACGCCGATCCTCCTGACGTTTTCTTCTCCGCGGACGGTGACCGACACGTGGTTGGAAAGCGTCCGGCGTATCGGGTCTGCGGCCGGAATGTGCTCCGCGCCGCAGTTTAGCAGGAGCTCGCTTATCACGTACGACTTGCCGCTGCCCGGCTTGTCCCCGAAAACGCCCTGTCGAGTGGAAACGGCCTCGTCTTCGCCCACGGCGAGCTCGCAGCACCCCCTCTCGGTGTCCAGCATGGCGCGCAGCGCCGCGAGCTGGTGGGGCAGCAACAGCGGGTGCTCTTCGCTCGGGCACCTGGGGCAGGTCTCCTTCACCGTCCTGACCTCCATTTTCGTTGAACAAACGCCCCTAGTAAAAAAACGGGCCGATTCGCCGCGCGTTTTCACACGACGCCTACGAGCGCCTTGACCGTCGCCACGCCTTGATCGGCGTATTGTCTTACGTTTTTGATCGTTTCGGCGACGTCGATTGCGACCTGGTTTTCGACCATAAATTTGACGACTAGGACTGTGACGTAGGGCGCGGCGGGAGCGAGCTTTTCCCACACTTTTCCGAAGTCGAAAGAGAATAGGGCGTATACGACCGGTAAACATACCATGACGGTCGCGATCCCCAGAGTCCCTGTAAGGGTGGTGTCGATGCCCTCCGCCGTGCACGAGATGAAAGAGCCTGCGGTGCCCATGACCGGATCGTGCCTGACGAGAATCCTGTACGCACCTAGAATGCCCATGACCACCAAAACCAGCCTCATCGCCGGGAAGAGAATCACGCACGCTCCGACGAACATCGCGTGCACGACCATGGGGTCCATGGAAGCGAGGCTGAAGAAAAGAAGCGTCGCCGCTATCGCAAGCCGGACGAATGTCATGTTGCCATACTCCCGTAGTTTTTTCTGCAGTGGAACCCAACAGACATGAAGTTTGTGGCGTACTTGGGGTCCAGGGCGGTCATGATTGTGATTACCGTTGGGGCGTGGGGCGGGGCGGCCGCGGCCGCCAAGGCGATCATGAAGCCCGTGTTCGAAGGCGGCATCCTGACGCTTCAGACGCAGACGAAGCAGAAGCGAGCGACTGCTCTGAACCGGGTAATAGTGTCTACGTGGCTGTACGCGACGGTATTCGTTCTCGCGTGGACGGCGTTATCTGGCGCGTCCATCCTGAAGCGGGATCCGTCAGACTTTTTCGGGTTCCGGGAGCACGTCCTCAGCCCGGAGTACCTCGTGCACCCCGCCTACGCCACCCTGATCGCGGGAGCGTCGGTCGCGGCGATCGCCGCGTCCCTCGTTCGCTTCGCCCTGCGTTCCAGGACCGGAGCAGTGGACGGGGACGCGTTCGATGCCGCTTGGAGTTCCGGATTGTTCGCTTTCTTCGCGGTCGGACTCGTCGGGCTAACGTTCGGACTGTGGTCGCGGTCGGCGGCAGACGCGTAACCGCGCGCGTTTCGTTCGGACGGTTACATTTCGCAGGCACGGATTACACGGGGAGAATAGTCTGCCATGGATTACGTATTAGAGATCAGGACCGTCCAGTCTTCCGCGATAAAGACGCTTGTGGAAGCGCTAAAGGAGCTCCTCACCGACGTCGTGATGGAAATCGACGACACCGGGCTCCGGATTATCGCTATGAACAAGGCCTGCGCCGTGCTGGTGCATCTCAAGCTCGACGCCTCTCGGTTCGAGTACTTCAAGTGCTCCAAGCCGCTGAACCTCGGCGTCAACATCATCAACCTCTACAAGCTGATCAAGACGGTGGGCAACAGCGACACCCTGACGCTGTACGTCGAGGAGGACGAGAGCCACCTGGGCATCAAGATCGACTGCGCCGAGAAAAACAGCCGGACGGTGTACAAGCTGAACCTGCTGGACATGGAGACTCCGGACATCACGGTGAGTCCCATGCAGTTCGACGACACCATCGAGCTGGGCTCCGGAGAGTTTCAGAAGCTGTGCAGGGACATGCACAACATCGCCGACGTCGTCGAGATTAAAGTCGTCAACGAAGAGGTCACCTTTAGCTGCAGGGGGGATTTCTCGACACAAGAGACGGTTCTGGGCAACGGGTGCCTCCAAAAGTCCGGGGACAGCGAGTCGTCCGCGCGCCAGTCCAGCGAGATCACCCAGGGCATGTTCAACCTCGACTATCTGGTCATGTTCACCAGGTGCACCAACCTCAGTCCCACCGTCCAGCTGTTTTTGAAAAACGACTTCCCGCTGTTCGTCCGCTACACCGTCAGCAACCTGGGCGAGATCAAGCTCGTATGCGCGCCCCAGACCTCTCAGTGATGATGAGGCAGATAGCGAGTCATCCACTCTCTGGATAGGTCGGGGACGTCGCTCGCGTCCTCGCGGTCCATGCAGTCTATCGTGCCCAGTATGGACTCGATCTGCATCAGCCCGAACCTGACGTTGGCCTGGTCGACCTCTTCTAGGCATTCCGCGGGAGGGGACGGCAGCCCTCTCGGCTCGCTCCCTCCGGTGGCGATCGCCCGAAGAGAGTTTTTCAGCGCGGTGCTCGCGTCGGCGAACCCGCCGCAAACCAGATACCGTTCAGAGTTTCCCGGTCTGCTGGTCCTCGGCTTGCTGAACTCGCGCTCCGAGAAACAAGAAAGGAACGACGCCACTACCGCCCGAGTGTCTGCGTTGAACGCGTCGAACATCTTTATCACGCAGCAGCCTCCGGGAGCGAGTAGCCGCAGCGCGACGAGGCACTGCGCCGCGAGCAGCCGGAGAACTTGCGCTTCCTGGTCGTTGAAGTCGGAGCTGAAGTCGAACCCGCCGTCCCCTGTCACGATGTCGCACGACCCCTCTCCGCCGCAAGCTTCGACGAAGGCGTCGACGTTCCTGGATTTTAGGATGTCGCCCGTGCCGTCGGCGCCCCGGTGTATCCGGACCCCGTTCGCCTGCATCCAGTTGAAGCCGAGCTTCCAGTGCGGAACGCTTCGCCTGTCAGACTTTAATGATATTCCCGTGTGCGAGTCTCCCGCGCCCAGCCCCGCCGCTCGCCTAGTCGTCACCACGCACTCCACGAACGACCCCGGAGCCTCGCCGACGTACGCGCACCGCAGGGCCCGCTTAGCCGAGAGAGCGTTCTCGAGAAACGGCGTGGTCTTCACGATCTCCACTAGCTTGTAGAATGCCCTGCTGGCCGGAACCCTAAAGTCCCCCCCGTCGCCGTCGCAAGAAACGCAAGCGGGCGCGGTGTAGACTTTGTCGTAGGGGTTGCCGATCACCCTGTAAACCTCCCATTCGTCGTGGTGGCGTCCGATGTAGTCTTTCAGCAAGGACAGGCAGCTCTTTATCTCTTTCTCGTACATGTCAACAACTCGGGATATTTTCGGCCCCGTCGCTGACGCGCGCGCGCCATACGTTCTCCTCATTTGTTTTACGAAGTCGCGCTCACTACGGGCCACTGCAGCTTGTACTTGCTGATGCCGAGCCAGCCGAGTATCCCGCCAGATCCAGGACCTTCCCGGTAATATGACCGGTTCTGGAACACCGATATACCGTAGTTGCAGAAGCGGACCTTTGCGATGTACGCGTCCGCGCCGTTGCTGGCCGAGCCGATCATCACGTCGCCGTCGTTGGGATCCGCCACGATCGCGCCCTGTCGGAAACGGGCGCCGGAAATCACCGAGTATATGTTGTTGTCTAGGTACGTCGTCACGGTGTCCTGGTCGACCACTGCGGTCACCATCACCCACCGAGACAGCGGAACGTACTCGATGGGCACGACGATGTGCGACGTGGGGTTCTGGGTCCCGGACTTGAACTGCGTCAGCGCAGATATCGCGCTCGTCGTCCCGGCCTGCGTCGTCTTGAAAACCATGTACATCCTGTTGACGTTGCGGTCCATCAGCACCATCATGGACGCCGAGTCCTGGTCCTTGCCGAACGTCAGCATGTTTTTGTCGGACGTCGTGTGGGCGGCGTTCTCGACGTAGACCCAGAAGCTCAGAGACCACTCCCGTCCGTTTGTCAGCGCCGGCATCTTTGAAGAAGAGAGCGTCTTCGCCCCGCTCCGGCAGTGAACGATCTCGCTCACAAGCATGGTCGCCTTGAGACTAGAGACTAGGAATCGGTACACCAGGTACCCGAGCGCGATCGTAACGGCCAGCACGATGATCACGACGGCGATAAGCGCGCCGCTCGTCTGGCCGGTGACGTTGCTGAACGCGGACTCCTGACCGATCTGGCTCCGGAACGGATTGTTGAAGCCGCTGTTTCCGAGAAAGCTCATTTTTGAACATTGAAGAGAAAAATATGCCGATGGACGATATCGTGGGGATCGACTCTGCCGTCGCGGCCGTCGACTACGAAATCGCGAGCTACGACGGCAAGTCCCACAGGTTCCTTCTCGTTCTCGGTCCACCCGGATCAGGAAAAACGACGGTCGTCTCGCGGGCACTCGAGCGATACAAATACCACGTCTATACCCCCACCCCCGGGGACACGCTCTCGAAGGAGCTGTCCCGGATGGCCTCGTTCTGCAACACGAGAAACACGGTTCAGTCTCTGATCAACTGCGAAAAAGACAGAAGAAAAGCCATATTCGTCGACGACATTTTGCCCGACGTCAAGTCTGTCTGCGCCGTCGTGGACTCAGTCAAAAAACTCGCTAGAGGCACGCTGGTCGTCGCTTGCGCGGGCCGCTCGTTCAAAGCGCCCACGGTGACCAGGCGCGCGTCGGCGACCGTGAGATTCGAATATCCGTCCCTGGACGTCGCCGTCGGCCATCTACTGCGCCGGTTCGAAGGGGACGGCCTCGATCCGGACGCGGTTCGACAGTGCGCCGAGAACGCGGACTGCTGCGTTCCGAGGGCCGCGCAGCTTTGCGTCGGCGAGCTATACGGAACCAAGTCCGTCGCGTGCAACGTCGTCGACTGCTCGATATTCGAGTACGTCAAGAGGGCGGTTTCGCTCGCGGTCGAAGGCAGGGGGTTCAAGGAGGTGGAGGCCGCGGTGTCCTCCGAGCCGTCCATGTCCGTGATGATCCTCAGGGAGTCCACGCCCAGGCCTTGTCCGGAGACGAGAAAGGCCATCCTGGACCTCAGCAAAACGCCGCCCGGGACGTGGATCGGGTCCGTGTCGTCCACGGCCTGCTTTTTGGAAATCGCCCTCCGAGAACAAGACCACCTCCGCGGCGCCAAGCTCCTCTTTCCCAGGTGCTACACGACCGCGTCGTCGAGGGCTTGCTCGCTCAAGAAGATCGCCAAGCAAAAAGGGGACGATGACAAGAAGAAGACTCTTCACGAAGACCTGGACACCGGAGACTGGGTCGATGGGTAGCTGTGGAGCTCGTCGTTGTAGTTGGTCAGGTCCATGCGGTTGGCGGCGCCGGCGTGAAGGCGTACGTCCTTGGAGTAGATGCTGTGCTGGTCCTTGAACTCGCTGTTGGTGAATCCCTTGCCGTAAAGGCCGGCGACGTCCCGGTCCTCCAGGGCGTAGTTGTAATACGTGAGGTCCGCCAGCTTGCAATGGTCTATGCCCTGCGTTCCGCTCGGCTCGGCGTCCAGGAAAAGGTGCAGGGGGCCTGTATTCTGCCTTAGAGCGCCCGGGGCCGTAGACGTGTGGTAGAGCAGGTCGTTCATGTAAAACTTCATCCGGATGCCTTTCTCGAACGAGTCGATCCCCACGTTGTCCTCGAACACAAACGTCAGGAGCGCGAAGTGCCCCGGTACCAGAGACAAGAGGTTCTTGCGCATCTCGACGCTCTCTTCGTCCGATCCGATGATGAAACGAGTCCGGAGCTCGCGGTCGGTGTTGACGTCCACCGCTAGCTGGTTGGCCTTGACGAACGATATGCGGGGACAGGCGATCGTGTAGTCCTTGCCGCGCTCGAACAGGTTTTTGGACGCCGTGTCCGGCTCTCCCGCCGTGCTCACCAGCGGCTGAAAGTGCTGCTTGTCGCCCCTCATCAGGATCGTCTTCCCCTCGACGCTCTCGTTGCTGACCCCGCGCTCGAACATCAGCCAGAACGAGTAGCTGAACTGCGCGCCCCCCATTCGGTTGATCGACTTGGGCAGACGCTTGTAAGACCCCGACGTCGGGTCGTACGTGTTGTACGTCTTGCCCACGTTGGCCTTGGCAGACATGATTCCCTCGAAAATAGTCACTTTCTCTCTCTGCTGTATCAGGTAGCCCGGAAGGTCCTTGTCCATCCCGACGAAGCCCAGGACGGCGTACGCCAACAGCCCTCCGGCGAGACCGGCGTTGACCTGCCCGCCGTCCGGAACAAATAGCAGCACGACGAAAATAACGCCGTAAGAGATCGCGACGAACTTCACCCAGTCGGCCCACACCGTCGTGGCGATCAGAATCGAGGTAACCACGCCGGCGGCGATGTTCAGCATCACGTCCACTAGGCCAGGCATGCTCTCTTTTGTCTGAGTGCGCAGAGATAATTTTGTTTTAATGACGCAAATGCCCGACAAATCGGTCATCACGCTCACGGAGCTCATTCTTCTCTCGACCGTGTGGGGAGCGACCCTGAACGCGTGGAAGCCAATCCTGTCGGGGGCATTCACCCAGGCCGCCGGATTGATCTCTCCCGGAGCTACGAAATTTTACAAGGAGATGGGCGCCACCGCCATGCTCTTCGTCGTGCTGTACGCCCTCATATTCGCCTTCGAGAACGTCCAGATCGGGAGGAGCAGCGTGTTCGAGCTAAAGTAGGGGAAAAAATGTGTTATCCAAACACCAAAATGGCGACGCCGGCCCCCTCCAAAGGCTTCTTCACCCTGTCCGAGATCGTCATACTCAGCGTGGTTTGGGGCTCGGCGAGCAACCTCTGCCAGGGCGTCATCAAGACCTCGCTGAGCGCAGTCTTCCGGGGAAAGCTGGGGTTTCCCCCGTACACCGCCGACCTGCTGGTCGCCTGCACGCTGCTCGCGGCCACTTTCGCCATGGTCCTCCTATTCACCAACGTCGACGTCGGCAAGAGGAGCGTGTTCGAGCTGGTCGACACGCCCGTGCCCGTCCAGACGTCGGACCCCGACGGCGCTCTCAACTACAAGCTGCTCGAGGGAAGCTAGCTTCTTCTCTATCGCGGCCAGGCGATCGCACACCACGCGGAATCCCTTAGAGTGCGCGCTGGCCTGCGCGGCGATCGTATCCACCCGGCGAGACAGGCGCTGAAAGTCCACTTCGGCCATCGGCCCCGCGTTGCGCGTTCGATCACGTTTCTTTTCCCCGTTCCCGAACGCGCGCTCTCGATGTCTCTCTCGCTACAGCGCGTCGGCGTACTCCTCTATGATCGGCGCCAGAACTTGCTTGCTCATCCCCAGGCGTCCCACGTACTCTTCTTCCGCCCTCCGCGAGAACTCGGCGCGCGCGTCCTCCGGGAAATCGCGCCTGATCTTTGCGGCCAGCGTCCCGATCTCGTCCCGGATCGCCCACATGGGCTTCGCGGCGTCTTCGAACGCGTCCGTCCCGTCGAACACCCCCACGATTCGCGTGATCTTGCCCGACGAGCACACCACTATCCCGCTCTCCACGCCCGTCGCCAGCTGCTTCGCGAGCGTCTCCCACAGGTCGCCCCCGCCCTTGGTCCCGATCTCGGCCACCGTCAGCGCGAGGACCTCAGCCTCGGACACGCCGAAGCCGCTGTGAGGCGTCCTCCGGAGGCTTTCCAAGACCTCCAGCGCCTTCATCTTGTCCCGCTCTCCCGTCTCCAGGGACACCAGCACGGCGTCGCGCGCCTTCTCCTCGGCCTCCGTCAGGCGGTCCGGTCCCTGCGCCCCGTGCCTGGAAACCAGCGTCTCGATCGACTTGCGCACCGTCGCCGACACGCCGTGGTCGTGAACGTTCTGCGCGTCCGACAGGTGGTGCCGCTTCGGTTTCTTCTTCTGATGCGCCGGCGCCGTTTCTCTCTCTCGCTCGACCGCTATCGCACGGCGCGCCGCTCTGTCCTGCCGCTCGTCCAGCGCGGCTATCCTCCTCCTCGAAGGCGCGGCGAACTCCTCCGGAGGCGTTTTCGAAATGCGTTCGTCCGCCTCGCCCGATATCATTATTCCCGGATCAGGAGGAATCCGACTCCCGAACCTGTCCTCGGGCGGCAGCGGGTCGAGCCTCAGCTCCACGTACCTGGACTGGCCCAGACCCGCGACCTCCGCGTCCGGACATCTCGCGCACAGGTGGTAAAGCCGGAGCGCCATGTCCTCGTCGGGCACGTAATCCGGGTAAGCGCCGTTCTTGTAGGCGTCCGCGACGCTCAGCAGCCGCGTCCAGTTTCCGTCGAGTATAAATTCGCGCGCGTGCTCGTAGATCGGCAAAAGCTTCGGCGGTATCAACTCTTTCTGTTTGTTGAACTGCGGCGGCAACGTCATCGGAGGCGACAAAACAGGTTCTGTTTTTACAACCGGAGGCTCTTCTTTTTCTGTTTTTACTTCTTCGGAAGATGATTCGCCGCCCGTCTCCGCCTCGGCTGTGGCTGATGCGATTTTCGAACCAGGACGCGTCCGCCAGCTCCAATATGCTGCGAGTAAAGCAGCTACAGCAACAGCACACCAAAGGAACAAACGCGTGGGACGCATTTTGCACGATTGGCAGAAAAATTTCGAACGACAATCGCGTCACCCACCTCGTCGCCAAGCGCTGCGAGGAGATCAGAGAAGAGCACGCCGACACAAGGTTTCGCGCCACGCCGTTTCTCACCGTGCGCGTGTCTACCGGATTCGACTCGTTTCTGGCGGTCCTCGCGATCGACGCTGGCAAGGACATCGAAGCTGTCAGCAACGAGATATCGCGCGTGGTCGGAGACACCAAGACAGTTGCGATGAGCGCCGAGGAAGCGGGAGACCTCGCGCAGGACATGAGGCTGCCGATGATAGTGATAACGGACATGCAGCACGACGGATCCGAGTTCGGAGCCGTGTTTCGCAAATACGTCGAATAATTTTTTTTTCTTTTGAAACATGTAAAAGATGGTCAAAGATGATCTTGACGCTGCGTACAATAAAAGCATGACTAAACGTCGAGTGACGGAAGAATTCAAAAATACAGTGAAGAGATATTTTGCTAACTCACGGGACCCAAAAAAATGTAAATTGGCTATCAGCGTTGCAAAAAAACTAGTGCATCACAATGTATATATAAAATATGAGGATTCGAACAGTTGGGTATTTCAGTTTATAAATTACATTACAAACACAGTTACAAATGTATGTGATGACGAATTAATAAAAAAACTTATAGACAAACTATCGGACGCTGCAAATCTTCGTGTTACGGGTAATGACTCTACAAAGCCTAAAAAAAATGATATTAAAGCCGAATCTAAACAATTCAAAAAAGAAATAAAATCCGAAGTACAAGAAACAATAATTGATTACTTGATATTTTATTACGTTAATTTTGGGCATGAACAATTTGACATTTATCATATACAACAAACGGCGTATAATACGAACAAAATATATTTTTTGCGATTTTACAAGAAACACTGCACGGATATAACAACGATTTTTAAAATAAATATTATAGATGAGTTAATAAACGAGCTTTTAAACGAAGATAGCGAACGAGTGCGTAAAGATATCCCAAAGCTAATCAACAACCCTGTGCTCGGAAAAGAAATTAGCGGAATGCTCACTGAATGTAAAATCCCGCCGCCGTATTTTTATATTTATACAAATGTCGATCAAGAAATAAATAAAATATGTTTAAACTGTATATCGATTTTAAATGCCGTCTTAAACCAACAACAAAAACAACCAATGACTAGCGAACAAACAAGTCGGTTCGTATGCTTTTGTTATTTAATTTGTATCAAATATATAAAGGATAGCTTCAAAAAAGAAAACTACGCTGAGAACGAAACTCAATACAAACGTAATGTACTTTTATCGGATGATTTTTTTAAAAATATAGAAATGGTCGGTGGAAAAAATGTATACGAGTGCATGTTCGATTATGTAAGGATAGATATGTATTTGGAATCTTTCCAACATTTAGGAACAGACATCAACGTGAGTCCGATCTTCGATGCTGCGTTTGGTAAAGATAACGACTTTCTACAACAAAATAATTATAAACCCATATTCGAAAACTTACCAAATACATTAAATCACCTGCACAAAAGTTATAAGCTGAAAGAAAACAAATGGAAGGAGTTTTACATAATACGCATGATGCACCAGCATTTTAGTACATGCGGTATGATAAATACGAGAGAAGAAAGCGTTGAAAATTTAGTTATAGCAGCTACCCGTCGTAAAGACTATTTCGAAACAACCCCGGCACGGAAAATAATAAATGCCTTAAAAAGAACGCACAGCGGGTCAAATTGCGTCATAAAAGAAGATAAAGATACAGATCTCGAGTATGACCGATCGGAATACTCCCCAAAATATAATGACGATGTATACGAACAGTTTTACGAAGCGAAAAACGAAGACGTACCAAAATTGATAGAACAGATGAAACAGGTGAAATTTACGGTTGGTGTAGGTGGTGACAAAAAAACCTTATCATGTTCGGAAAATGTGGGCACATATTTAAAAAGCTGTTTAATAACAAAAACACCAAAAACTAGGATACATTGTTTATATCAAGATAAAATTGAAATTGATGCTTCTTCGGCATCACTAAATGAGGATGACAAACAATGGTTAATTTCCTTTTTTAATACAGTGATCCGTGAAAGAAAAAAAAGAAACGAAGAAAAAACCAAAGGCGGAGGAACAAAAATGCCAAAGAAAAACAAATCGGCCGTCAAAGCGAAGAAGGAAACGAAAGTATACACGGGTCCGCTGGGCGGCAAATACGTGCTCCGGAAGGGCCGCAAAGTCTACGTTTGAATTTGTGCGTGTTGTACAAATAAAATTCTGTTGTCATTTACATTACTGCATCTTTTCTACGAGCATGTCTGCGACTATTTTTTCCAGGCCGTCGATTCTCTGGTAGCACTCGGCCACCTCCGCCAGATAAGGCGGCCAAGCTCCCTCCGGATCGGCGGCGACGGCGAGAAGCCGTATAGAGTCCCTGTCCTTTTTCGAGATTGCGATCTCGGCGCACCGCCACATAGACGCCGAGTTACCTGTGTTAACCAGAGCCGGGATCGCGTCGGAGCAGCCCCGCGCGTACGCCTCTTGCAAAGCGCTGTGTCGCGCCACGCCGATCTCTTCGCACATCGCGTCAAACTCGTCCCTCCTGTCCTTCCAGAAACCCGCCATCAGCGTTGTCCGGCCCTTGGGCGCAAACATGTCGGCCGAGCCGAAAAAATCGTAGGCTCGCGCGCATATGTGAAAGTTGGTCGTGTTCGTCAGGACGCCCACGCAGATCCTGCGAACTTCCGGGTTGTTCCCCATGAAGTCCGAGAAGGTTTCGAGGGCGGAGGACCGACCCCAGGGGCCCGTCTTGGCGACGCTGGCCGCGGCTTCCTCGAGGACGGTAGAATGAGCGAAAGCGAATACCGGATCGTACAATATCGCTTCGGCGTCGACGCCAGAGTCTTGCATCTTTTGCATCGCCGTCCAGCCCCTCGCGACGACGGTATTGACGATGGTGCGATACCGGAGAGCGGCGACCTGGCTCGCGAGCCCCATACCCACGGACGCGAGCAGGCTGCTGGTCGACACGCGGGACCTGGCGTGGACCATCGCGTCGTCCGACGAAGACCGCAGGAACGCGCCGAACGCGTCCATCTGTCCGAACCGAAACTCTTCGGCTACGAGAGGGCATCTGCTCTGCGGTCCGCACCCGAGGCCGTCGAAGGCGTCGCCCCTCCACTCCCACCCTCCGTCTTCCGATAGGGAGACGAGCCCCCTGCTCAGCGTCATCGCGCCGTTTTCTGCCTGTCGACCAGGCTGTCCATAAGCTCGCCCAGGTTTTCGTAGTGCACGCAGAGCGCCTCCAGGTGCGCGGGCGACATCGCGTTTTTCGCAAACCACTCGAACCGGTACTCTTCCGGTCCTACGTCCTCTCCGAAGTAGCGCCTGGCCATCTGAGCGGCCTCCTGCGGCCTGAGGTGTCCCAACCGCACGCGCATGTTCACTCGACCCGGCCTCACTAGCGCAGGGTCCAGTCTTTCCGGGTGATTGGAGGTCATGACGACGATGCGGCCGGGCGAGTCCACGATGCCGTCCAGCGCGTTCAGCACCCCGGCGAGGTTCAGGCGGTCCGTTTCGTCCATGAAGCGGTCGACGGCATGCGCGACGGGCGACGACGGTGACGAGGACGCAGCGGTCGCGTCTCTGGTCTTCACGGAGTCCCCCGCGGCGTCCACGTCTTCCATGACGAAAATGACCTCGTCGAATTCCAGGTCCTCGTCGAGGTCGCTGCTCGAAAACCTCTTCTCGAACATCATGCGCATCAGCTCCTGGTTCGTCTTGATCTTCGCGAGGCATACGTAGACGACGTGCCTGCCCGTGTGGTGCGCGAGCGCCTTGATGAAAGACGTCTTTCCGGTTCCGGGAGGGCCTTCGAGAAGGAACCCCAGTTTGTGCGGGTGGCCCGGGACGGCGAACTTGCCCTTCTTTGCAGAGAATCGGTCCACGAGAGAGATGACGGATTCTTTGTCCGGGATGAATAGCTCGGCGAATGTCCGCTCGTTGGATAGCGCGTACCTCTTGTAGGCGATCTCGTTGCTCTCGTTCTGTCTCCGGTACGGCATGTACAGAAACCTCTTGCCCGAGTGGCGCGTGTCGATCGCGCGCCTGTAGTCGGCCAGCGACCTGTCGATGAATCTGTCCACTGCCTCTCTGCCGCCTTTAATATAGTAGATCTCGCTCTCGTCCGAGACCTTGCCGTCCCCGGAGTCCCGCGTGCTCTTCGAGCGCTTGAAAGAAACCCCTCGGTCGGGTTCCCCCAGGCGCACCCACTGGTCGTACGGGGGCAGGTTGACGATCTTGTAGCGCGAGTCGAACGGTTTTTCCGGCTCCGGAGATTCGTCGCGTCGGCCCGCGCCGCGGTCCAGAGCGTCGGCGAGGGAAGTGTGGGTCGTCGCCCACTCGCGGTCCGCCGAACTCACGCGGAACATGATCGCCTTCTGAAGCAGCCGGTTGTTCGTGCCGTTGGCGTCGTCGCGCACCCCCCAGCTCGTCGCGAGGCGGCGGTGGCTGACCGTCCTCACGCAGCACCCGTCTGACCACCTCGCTAGCCGGCGGAACCAGGCCGATCGCTCCAGGCTGCCGCTCCGGATCATGCTGGCCAAGACGAGGACCGCGATAGTCGCGATCGTCTCCAGTAGCGAGTCTCGCCCGGCGGCTCCCGCCTTGCTGAACAGCGCCATCCCGACGACGCTCTCGAAGTCGATCATCATCACATAAAGCCGTGTGTTGCTGCAAGGGAGCGTCGGCGCGCCTTAAACTGCACAAACGCGAAAACCATGGTCGAGTCCGATAGCGCGCAAGGCGAGGAGGAGTTTCGCGAGATCGCGTGGTCCGTCATCGACAAGCACCTCTGCGACCCCACCGCCCTCGTCAAGCACCAGATCGACAGCTTCGAGAGCTTCATATCCACCGGGATCGACCAGGTCATCTCGAGCTACAGTCCCATCGAGGTCACCGAGGGGCCTTACGAAAACGGCGTGCCGTCCGTCCGCTACACCGTGACGCCGAGCCAGGTGCACGTGAGCCGCTGCATCACCCACGACCGCTACGGGAACGCCTCGGTCATCCTGCCCAACGACGCGCGCCTCCGCAACCTCACGTACGGGTGCACCCTGTCGGTGGACCTGACGATCGAGGCGACGCACAACGACGACGTCAAAGGCGTCTGCTCTTCCAGCAAGGCGATCAACGGGGTAAACATCGGGTCCATTCCCGTGATGGTCGGGTCAAAGTACTGCACGCTGCGGGACCGACGCTTCCGGAACCTCGAGTGCCCCTACGACCCGAGCGGGTATTTCATCGTCAACGGCAACGAGAAGGCTCTCGTCAGTCTGGACCGCATCGGCGAAAACAAAACCTACGTTTTCTCCGGATCCAAGAACGCGACGGCGGAATGCCTCGTGAGCGAGGTACGGTCCGTGGGCACGAATAACCCGGGCTGCCCCAAGACCACCAGCCTCGCCATGAACCTCAAGCCGTCGCCGCACGGCGTGCACATCCGAGCGACGATCAACAGCGTGCGCACCGACCTGCCCGTCGCCGTCGTTTTCCGGGCCCTGGGCGTCGAGTCGGACCGCGAGATCGTGGAGTGGGTCACCGCGATTTCCGCGCCCCTCGGGATCCAGAAGGAGGACGTCGAGAGGGACATGGCGGGCAGTCTGGCCGACGGCTGCATCGCGTTCACCGAGCAGGACGCCCTCCTGCACATCATGAAGTACACGGCGATCGGCCACTCGGCGGCCAGCGCCCGCTGGCGCACCCTCGCGCAGCAGATCGCCGCGGTGCGGAATCTGCTATGGGACGACCTGTTCCCCCACGCCGGATCTCCCGTCGGCAAGGTGGCATACCTCGCCTACATGATCGCCAAGCTGCTGCGCGTCAGGCACGGGATATCTCCCATGGACGACAGGGACAGCTACGTCAACAAGCGCATCGACACGCCCGGGGCGCTGATGTCGTCTCTTTTCAGGCAGCACTATTCCAAGTTCGTCCGGGAGGTGCGGTCCATGCTGTACAAGGAGCTGCAGCTCGGCGCATGGAGGACCACCGGCCAGCTGATCAACCTGCTGTCGGCCAACAACATCTACAAGATCGTCCGCCCGTCCATCATCACTTCCGGGATGACCTACGCCCTCGCCACGGGCAACTGGGGCGTCAAGAACTCTCGCTCGTGCAAGCAGGGGGTCGCGCAGGTCCTGAACCGCATGACTTACAACGCCACCATCAGCCACCTCCGCCGCATCAACACGCGGATCGAGAAAACCGGAAAGCTGATCCACCCGCGCAAGCTCCACTCCACGCACTGGGGCGTCGTCTGCGTGTCCGAGACGCCCGAGGGCAGCTCGATCGGCCTCGTGAAAAACCTCGCGCTCACCGCGTGCATCACCAAGCACGCGACGGCCGCTCCGGTAATCGATGAGGCGATGCGCTACTCGCGCCCCTTGAACCCAGACGCGCCTTCCAGCGACACCCTGGTCATCGTCAACGGCGCGGTGCTGGGCCAGACCTCGGAGCCGAAAGAGCTCGTCGCCCGGCTGAGGTCGCTGAAACGCAGGGGCGCCGTCAACCCCTTCACCAGCGTCGTGTGGGACATCGTCGGGGGCGAGGTCCGCGCCAACACCGAGGCTGGGCGCTGCTGCCGCCCCCTGCTGTCGGTCACCGGCGGCAAGGTGGACGCTCTCGGGGTGAGCAGGGACGAGCTGCACCGCGCGACGCTCCCGGAGCTAGTGATGGGATCCCGCAGGTCCGGCAGTCCGTACATGCCGAGCGTCGTCGAGTTTCTCGACATCGACGAGGTGGACCACGCGCTCGTCGCCATGACTCACGCCGACGTCCTCGCCAAGCCGCACCTGCCGTGGACGCACGTCGAGCTGGACCCCGCGGTCGCCCTCGGCGTCGTCGCCGCGACCATCCCGTTCAGCCACCACAACCAGAGCCCCAGGAACACCTACCAGTGCGCGATGGCCAAGCAGGCCATCGGAGTCTACAGCACGATGTTCCGGGCCAGGCACGACACCTTGGCCCACGTCCTGGACTACCCGCAGAAGCCCATCGTCAACACCAGGATGGCGACCAACCTGCACGTCGACGACCTGCCCAGCGGCATCAACGCCATCGTCGCGATCGCCACGCACACCGGGTTCAACCAAGAGGACTCGCTCATCTTCAATCAGGCGTCGGTCGATCGGGGTCTCTTCTCCTCCACATTTTACCGCACCTACAAGGAGCACAACACGCGCAACCACTCCACCGGAGAGGAAGAGCACTACTACAGCCCGGGCGACGGCAACGACGCCCCCGCGACCCTCAAGGCGTTCAACTACGACAAGCTGGGCGCAGACGGCTTCGTGCGCGAGAACGAGTTCGTCGACTCCAAGGACATCATCGTCGGCAAGTGCATGCCGCACAAGCTCAACGGCACGATCGTCTCCAGGGACTGCAGCGTCCCGATAAAAAACAACGAGTGCGGCTACGTCGACGCCAACTGCTTCGACAACAACCGGTTTCCCACGTCGACTGCTGACGGCTACTCGTTCTGCAAGGTGCGCATTCGGAGCACCAGGCGGCCGGTCATAGGAGACAAGTTTAGCTCCCGCAGCGGCCAGAAGGGCACCATCGGCATCGTCCGGCGCGCGGCGGACATGCCCTTCACGGCCGACGGCGTGGTCCCCGACGTCATCATCAACCCCCACGCCATACCGTCGCGAATGACCGTCGGCCAGCTCATGGAGTGCGTCCTCGGCAAAAAGTGCTGCTTCACCGGCGAGTTCGGCGACGCGACCCCGTTCGTCCAAGTTGAGGCCGGGGACATCGGAGCCGGCTTGGAGGCGTTCGGTATGGACCGCTACGGGAACGAGGTCGTCATGTCCGGGCTGACGGGCGAGGTCATGGAAATGGAGCTGTTCATCGGGCCGACCTACTACCAGCGCCTCAAGCACATGACCACCGACAAGTGCCACAGCCGGAGCGCGAACGGCCCCGTCACCGCCCTGGTGAGACAGCCGGCCGAGGGCCGGGCCAGGGACGGCGGCCTCCGCCTCGGAGAGATGGAGCTCGGCTGCGAGCTGGCCCACGGAGCGATGCACTTTCTCAAGGAGCGAGTCTACGACTGCAGCGACGGGTTCCGGGTCTTCTCTTGCAAAATGTGCGGCAGGCCTTGCAACGTCAACCCCGACAAAGACATCCACGAGTGCAAGCCGTGCGGCAACTCGACCGCTTTCCAGGAGCTCCGCGTGCCGTACGCGTTCAAGCTCCTCGGCCAGGAGTGCGAGGCGATGGGCGTTTCCATGCGATTCAACCGGACGTAGTAGCGCCGTCATTCTTCTTCCCCGCTGAATAGAGATCCAAGGGCGTTGAACGCCTGTTCCGTCGCGATCCGTCCGGCGGTGACACCGACGCCTTGCTTGAGGTACTGACCGAAGCTTGTGTCGTCGGCGACGAGGACCCGGCTATCCTGCGGCTGCTGCGGTCCGCCTCTGTTGTAACCCATTTGTTCGTCGTATCCGTAATCGTTGCCGTAGCCCATCGGCTGCTGCTGCTGCTGGTACGGCTGCTGCTGGTACGGCTGCTGCTGGTACTGCGGCTGCTGATTAACTCTCGGGGCCGCGACCGCCTTCTTCTTGGCCGGGCTCTTTTTCTTCGCTTTCGCCGCTTCCTTCTTGATCTGTTTTTTCAGAGTCTCCAAAGGCACGAACCGCTTGCTTTCGACGACGCCGTTGACGTATTTCGTGACGAGGTCGCCGTCGGGGACGCCGTCAGCGTCGATGTCGATCGGCTCGACGGTGTAGCGAACGCCGTCCGCCGCCTTGGGCTTCTTCGCCGCGGCTTTCTTCTTGGCGGCCGCAGTTGCCGGCTTTTTTTTGGCTACCGTGGCTTTCTTTTTGGGGGGCATTCCGATTATATTTTTATACATAATAAAATAATGAACACGTATTTGACAGAAGCAAAAAAACTTTTGTCGAGAGCTATCGACGGCAACACCAAAGATCTAAAAAAAAAAATCGAACTACTGGAAACGACCGTGACTCACACACTCGAGCGACCGGTATGGCAAAAAGGTGGCGATATATTTCACAGCTTGGACGACAACTCTGTAAATCTGAATAAAAACGAGAAAGCAAACATATCGAAATTAAACAAAACGATTCAATCATGCATGACAATGCCTGATAAAACGCAAAGAGTTGCACATTTTCTGGCAAATGCGAGGTTGCAGGAGAAACAACTCCCATTAGAAAAACAAGCCGAACTGGCTTTGCGCATTGCGTGTATAACATCGAGCGCTTCAATTCTGGACAATCAAGGAAAACCGGCTCATAAAGCGATGTATATGGTAACAAAACATCTCGGTGTACATAAAGCGATACACTCCGTGATCAGATCCATTGAAAATATTTTTGTTTCAGAACGCAAAGGAAAAAAAGCTATATTGACTACATTGGCGACAACAAATTACCCGGATTTTCTCACACATCTATATACCACGAACAATTTCAATCTGCTCGGGTATTACACAATACTAATTAGGGTGTTAAACGACATGGAGCCGTTTGACGCCGAATTCGTTAACGCGGTGATTTTCAGAATCGCTGACCAGGAGAAATCAATCACAGATAATTATCCAGTAACTTTACCCGAAGACAAAATGCATCGATTGAAACTACGAGTTAATATGTACGACCATTTTTTTAAACGGTTGATTGACTTTGACACCGCCGGGTATAAAGTCCACGTCGACGCTGTATATACGGATGAAGAAGACGTCGCAGATTTCTATCTTCTAGCACAAGAGTATCAAAAAGCAATATATAATAATACACAGTCAACACAAGAAATCATTACAAAATTGGCACTATTCCCGTTTAGTCGATACATCAAACACACACTACAAAACATAGTAGAAATGAACGTGACTACAAAACAGCCAGAAGATCTTGAATCGATACTAAATTACTTTACAGATCTAGGCTATACAAGAATAACCCCCCGTGCCAGTAATATCGTGAATGTTAATTTTAACGACGGAAAAAAAGCAGTAATAACCGCTATTTTAAGTATGCTTAAGAAAACAATTACACGTTACAATGTAGGCAGAGCAGACGTCCTATTACAAGCGATAGAACTAAAACTGACAGAATACTTATTTTGTAGCATTTATCCAATATCGCCCAATGATGTTGAGTCGTTGTACCGACATATATATGTCGTGATAAGAACTGCATTAATCGATATCAATAAAGAATATGGTATAGATGTACAAAATATGGACCATTTAGTTCTTTTTGCTTTGAAAGATCTAAAATTCGAGAATTGGAAGGAATTCATTATTGACAACGGAAAAAAAGAGAAAGAAAGAGAAAGAGAAAAAGAGAAAGAAAGAGACAGAGAATACAGAGACAACAGAGACAGAGCAAGGCAGGAAGCAAGCCAGAGAGCAGATTTTTTAAGGAGTCAACGTAATCTACCTAAAATCATTATTCCTACATTTAAAGGCACTTTAGAAGGGTTTAAACACGATGTTCTCCAACTAAGAGATTATATAAAGTATGTGTTTCGAGAGTATGACACTGGTCTCAATCCTGAAATTTATCCTGATTCTGGAATAAACGTATTATTGAAAAAATATGATACTCATATTGAAACAGTGTTGAAAAAAAATTATTATATTAAGACAACCCCAACAATTAGAAAACTACTTTATATGATTACGCACCCTGACAAGAATAACGACGTTGTGTTAGTGCAAAAGCTGACAAATAATGATGTAGTACGAATGTTACAAGATGCTTACAAACATGAGCTAATAAACATTGTAATAAATGGGAAAAATGGAGTTGTTAAAGGAGGAGCGAATAAGAAGAAGCAGCCGTTAACAGAGTACCAAAAGTTTGTCAGGGACTTCTCAAAAAGCGCCACCGGGAAAGCGATTCCCGGTAAGAATCTGTTCAAGCGATGCGCTGCAGAATGGGAAAAAAAGAAGAATCGAGGCAGATGAAATGATGATTGTGATGTATTCAAGGCATACCTGCCGTGGCGGAAGAAGACCCTCCGGTAATAGCCTGGAAGGCTTCGGCGGCGGTGGCGGGGATCTCGGCGTCGCCCTGTTCGTATATCAGGAGGTGCGCGGTGGCGGTGGGCGTGGAAGACAAGATGGTCATTCCGGACTTCATGGCGACGCCGGTGCTGGACTGGGACGCCACGAGGTACTCGCCCGGCTGCTCGGACATGGCGATCGAGCTGGGCAGGATGACGGAGAAGGGCTCGCTGACGACGCGCTCCACCTCCGAGTAGACGCCGTCGGAGTTCTCCGCGACGACGTAGATAAACGTCCTCTTGGAGACGTCGACGTCTCTAGTGAAAGAGCCGGTCGCTGTGGTAATGTTGTAAAAGGAGTAACCGGATGTCGCGTTAATGATACTGGAGGCCAGCACGGGGGATGCGAGCGCCTGGAAAGACACCAGGACGTGCAGCTTGGTCACGTCGCGCAGCTCGTCGGCCACTTCCCACGAGAGAGTGACGCTGTCGCCGGTCGAGTCGGTCTCTGCGAGAGAAACGATCTGGGGCACGGACGCGAGGCGCAATATCTCGTCGACGACGGTGGTGGTGGCGGCGGCGGTCACGGTGTACGGCGCGGAGTCCACCAGGGGGACGGTGGACCCGCCGCCGATCATAGCGAGAGGCTCGGCGGGGTTGTAAACGGTCGTCAGCGCCGCGGTCGTGTTCGCCGCGTCGAACAGACAGGTCACCGTGCACTTCACGGAGCCGTCCGCGAAGGAGAGGTTGAGCGATTTCAGCTTGATGCCGTTAGCCACGCAGGCTTTGACGATCGCCTTCTCCAAATAGTCGCTAAAGATGTTCTGATCGGCCTGCGACAGGAGAGACCACTGGAGGCCCTGGAACGTGATCGTGTAGGTCAACGCGGACAGAGAAGCTATGGACGCGACGGCCGCGTTGATCGTCTTTTTGTAATCGTACACTACGAAACTGGTCCTGGGAACCGGCGAAAACGTGCCGTCTTCGGTGTTTTCTATAACGGCGCAGAACTTGTAAACGATGCTGGCGAGCGGAGAGCCGTTGTGCATCGAGGTAAACACGAACGCCGAGCCGTTGTCCACGCCGCCCGAAAGCGTGCCGCTGACGAACCCGTTCGCGGAGTCCGCGACGACGGCCGCCGCTGTGGGGGTGGCGGAAACCGGGTAAAGCGCGCCGTGTACCTTGTAGTCGCTGTAAGCGGAAAACGACTTGATCTGGGCCGATATCGTGCTGAGGTTAGCCGGATCCAAAAACGTGTTATCGTAGTCGATCTCCGCGAATCCGGTTTCGGCGGCGTGCCTGGATTTGGCGTTTATCTGGTTGCCGAACTTGGCGACGACGTCGTAAGTCTCGGGCTGCCCGTTCGTCGGCGAGACGTGGCGCACGAGCTGCAGCTCGTCCTTCTCGTTGACGCGCATGATAAACGCGACCTCCGCGCCGGTGTCGGCGTTAGTGTGCGACAGGTGGAAAGCGCCGCCCCTCAGCTTCCAGTAGCTCTCTTCGTCCCACTTGTCCTTCTTGCCGAGCGAGGTCATGCCGTTTTCTCCAAAGTACCACTTCAGGCTCTTTTCGAACCGGTGGCGGTGCTCGGAACGGAACAGCGTCGACTTGGGCACACCCTCGACGTTCAGGCCGGACATATGATTCGTGTCGAGGCCGTCCACGATGTCATTCGAGCCGTCTTCCTTGACAGCCAAGTTCAAACTCTTGCCTCCCATGTCAATCGCGCTGGTCTTTCCGATAATCATTCCGGAAACGCGAAGGTCGCCAACGACGTCGATCGCGTACTGGGGGTTGGACGTGCCGTAGCCCATCTTGCCCGTGCTGTCGATGCGCATGCGCTCGACGCCGTCCGTCACAAACTTCAGCTCGTTGTTGTTAGAGCCGGGAGCGTCCTCCGCGATGATGTAGGTGTTCTGGTCGACGTCGATCACGCCGCCCAGGCCCGACCAGCTTCCGGCCGAGAAGCCCTCGAAGCGAGTCGTGGTCTTGTTGTAGAAGATCTGCCCGTCTGTGCCGACGGGGCGTACGGGCTGGAGGCCGATCGGCACGCGGAAGTCTGTCCCGTTGATAACGAGGTTGGACACCGACACTCCGGAATCCTCGACGCGCGCGATTTCCGCGCCGCCGACGGAGAAGGTGTGGGCGCCTAGCTGGTGCACGCCGAACGCGGTGCCTCCCAAATACGAGTAGACGGTGAGACCCCCGGTGTCCGAAACGACGAGGCTGTTTCCGGCGACCGTCTCGAGCGACACCTCGCCCTTGACGTCGAAGTCCCACTGGGGGTTGGACGTGCCGTAGCCCAGCTTGCCGACGCTGTCGATGCGCATGCGCTCGGTGCCGTTCGTCACAAACTTCAGCTCGTTGTTGTTAGCGCCCGGGAAGTCCTCGGCGGTGATGTACGTGTTCTGGTCGACGTCGATCACGCCGCCGAGCCCGGTCCAGCTTCCCGCGGAGAAGCCCTCGAAGCGAGTCGTGGTCTTGTTGTAGAAGATCTGCCCGTCTGTGCCGACGGGGCGTACGGTCTGGAGGCCGATGGGCACCCGGAAGTCGGTGCCGTTGACCACGAGGTTCGAGACCGACACGCCGGACTCCTCGACCAGCGCGATCTCTTTGCCCGCGACCCAGAAGGAATGGTCTCCTCCGGAGCTCGTAGAGAACGTGTTCGACCCAGATACGGCCGACAAATAATTCCCGGTAACATCCGAGCGGAACATGTTCGAGCCTCCGTGCGAAGCGATCTCGATGGCCCCGGAGTCTGCGACCGTGATCTCTGCGCTGCTGAGGTCGTTGCCGATCACGAGAGAATTCCTGTTGCGCGCCTGGAGCCTGACGTTGCTGCTGGCCGGGTCGTCCAGCAGAAGATCCAAGGAGTGCAAGTTGCAAGGAGAGAAAGCGAGCTTTCCGGAAGATCCGACTTCGAGAGCCGTGAGCTCGTTACCGCTGATCTTGGAAGCCCAGATGGTTCCAAAGGTGTCGACGACATTGTACGCCGGGTAGTCGACCTTGGTAGGGTCGTACTTCACTGGGTCCTGGGTTGGCAAGAGAGTGGAGTACGCGACGAGAGAAGACATTGAGTGGGAGGGGATACTATATCGTCAGATTATTCACAGAATCGCCTTGGTCATGACGCCACCGCCGGCAGAGAGGTCTTCCTCGGCGCCTTTGATAAGAGGGTCGTCGGCCCGGATACGAGACGTCTTGATCTGGGCCAGAAAAGTCAGCGTGTTCTCTGACAGCTTTTCTTCGCGAGTCCCGAGCTGGCGTCCAGGAGACACCACCTGTTCTCCGGTAGGAGAGATTGTGACGCGGCGTTTGTCCGCGACCTTGGCGAGGCCCGCGGCGGCGGCCTGGGGGTCGGGGTAGGCGAACTCGTATTTTACCCGGGTGAAATCGGGGGCGCGGTTCTTGAGCATCGGAAAAACTTGTTTACTCTACACATTTTTTTTTTGTTTACACGAAGCGACCGAACTTGGCGCACTTGCTGAAGGTCTCCGCGCCGCCGAACGGACAGACGCGCTTGACCATCTCGAACTCGCCGAGGTTGTTGATGCGGAGGATGAAACTGGTCTCGTTTCCTGTGGCCTCGTCGGTGTGCGTCCACCTCATGGCGCCTCCCTTGACGTCCCAGTAGGACTCGTTCTGGGCGGAAGCGCCCCCGAGGCCCAAGATGCCCGCGCCGGTGCCGTTGTTCCACAGAATGGACTTCTGGTACCTCTCGGGGTTGGTGTCTTTCTTGGTTCCCGCGGTAGGCATTCCGACGATGTTGATTCCGGCGCCGTTGTTGCCCGCGCCGTCCGGGGTTTTGGGATCGGTATTGTATGCGAGCCAGATCTTCTTGTCCTGCACCTCGAGCTCGGTCTGGGTCAGCCCGATGCTGTTGACGGTACCCATGATGTCGAAGTCGGCGTTCACCTTTACCTTGTATCCGGTCTGGTTGTTGCTGTCCGCGGGATCGTAATACTCGGACTTGTACACGGAAATGACCTCGTAGCCGCCGAGCATAAACTGCTGCTTACCGGTCGACGGGGCCACGACCTGGACAATGTTGGATGCACCGGATGCTTCGATCTTCGCGGAAACGACATTGCCGGCCTTGTTGCCGACAACCGATGCCATTCCGGTCAGCGACTCGAGCTTGGCGTCCAGGCTGCCGGTCAGAGACAGATTCGACGCCGAAGACAGGACAGAGACGGTTCCGGGGGCAGTGATGCTCACGGAGGAGTTGCTCGAGCTCACGCTGAGGGCCTGTCCGGAGATCAGGGTCATCGCGGCTGCGGACTGCACGGCGACGGCCGCCCCGCTCTGCATGGTCAGAGCCCCGGTTGGGTTGATGGTGGTCGCCCCCAGACTGGTGAGAGTTGCTGTTCCAGTCTGGGCGGTGAACACGAGGTTGTCGTTGGCCTTGAGCTCGACGTTCTCGTCAAGTCCGGTGACAAACACGTTTTTGGCGGCGGTGATGTAGATGTTGGATCCGGCGCTCACGTCGACGTTGGAGTCGCGGGAAGACATCATCATCGCGCCGGCAAGCGCCTTCACGGTCACCGAGTTCGAGGCGGCGACGGTGTTGTTCTGGGACATCTGGAAGATGTCGTTGGAAGCGCTGATGGTGAGGTTGGAAGGCGAGGTGAGGATGCCCTTGGACAGCTGGAGCGGGCCGTCGATGTCGATCAGGTTGGAGCTGGAGAGGGTGATGGTCCCGTTGCTGGCGGACTGCACGAAGACGTTGGAGCCGGTCGACCTGAGCACGAGGGCGTCGGCGCTGGTCACGCCCACGGCCTTGAGGCCCGAGATGTTGACGTTGTTGCTGGCGGTGACGTTGACGTCGTCGCCGGAAAGGAGGCTCAGGTCGCCCACGGCCCTGACGTCGAAAGTGGACGAGGCGTTCATGTCGGTCTTGATGGACCTGGTGGTCAGATCGGTCGCGGCGGCGATCACCACGTTGGACGCGGTGGAGCTCACGGCGAAGGTGCCGCCGGAAGTGAGGGTGGCGTTGCTGGCGGCGGAGAGGGTGGCGTTGCTGGCCGTCACGGAGAACAGCTTGGACTTGGCGTCGATCGTCTCTCCCGCAGAGATAACCGTGTTCGACGCGGAAGAGATTAGGACGTTCGAGCTCGTGGACTTCAGATCGAGAACGCTTTTCGCGCTGACGGTCACAGAGCCTTGTGAAGAGGATAGGCTAGCACCTTGTGAACCAGACATGGTCAGACCAGCTGCTGCATTCACGTTCACATATCCACCAGTAGAAGCAAGCGACGCATTGCCTTGACTGGACGCAGTCAATGGCCCGGTAGGCGCAGAAATAGTGACTCCGGTTCTACCTGTCACGGTCAGGGCGTTGCTTGCGGACACCGCGACGTTGTTGGAGGCGGTCAGGCTCATCGCGCCGACGGAGGTCAGCGAGGTGGCGCCCGCGGAGCTGACGGTCACGTTGGAGCCCGCCGAAGCAACCAAAGAGCCGCTGACCGACGTGATGCCGACGTTGTTGCTGGCGGCCACCGCGACGTTGCTGGCCGCTGCGAGGGTGTAGTTGGTCACGAAGGTGTTCATCGTGGGGGTCGCAATTTGCATGCTGTTTCCGGACGAGACGGAGACGTTTGAGGCGGCGGAGAGAAGAACGTTGGAGTCGTTGCCCAGCTGCATGAACGAGCTACCGGTCTCGGTGCCCATCTTGAAGCTGTTGCCGTCCCTGGCGACGAACGAGATCAGCTTCTGGGCGTTGTCTGTAATGTCGAATGCGTGCTCGTCCAACAGGGTTACCGCTATCTTTCCGGACGAGGCGATCTCGAGTCCGGTCAGCTCCCTGGCGTAGATCTTCGGGGTGTACACGGGGCCCAGGGTCGTGACGATGTTGCTGTCGACATATTCGATATTTGGAGCGCCGGACGTGTAGGCGATGGGATCTTGCGTGGGGTAGAGAGTGGAGTAGAGGGACATTGCTACTTTTTACAACACATTTTTTTTGCCGGGCTTGCTAAGGGAATGACTGGAAAGACCCGTGGTCGCTCTCGAACACCAGGTTGCTCATGGACGCCTCGTCGATCTGGCCGTCCGGGGACCTGACGACGAATATGCCGATCCGGGTGGGGTTCGCCCGGGGATCGAAGCGCGCCCCTGATGCCACCGAGATGTTTCGCGCGGCGATCTGGTGGAATGACGCGCCGGTGACTTGCGGCACGGGCACATCGGCCGCCGCCACCTGGCTGAGCAAGTTGGCGGGGGACCCGAACTCGGCGGCGTTGTCGGCGCAGACGGCGTATACGTGGCTCGGTAGATATGCCGGAACGTTGCTGAAAGTCGCCGTCGCGGTCGTCGCAGAGAAGAACCTCGCCGTCGCGGTCGAAGCCACCTGCTCCGGAGTGTACGCGCCGGACACAGGCGTGCAGAGAAGGTGGATCGCGGTGATAGAGGCCGCGGGCCCGTCGTCGGCCGCTACGGCGCTGGCGGTCACGTTGCTCGTGCCCGGGGCGACCGCCGCAGACAGAGAAGTGATACGGGGAGGCGTCGAGTCCTCGGTGCGCGCGTCGACGACCGCCACCGGCCCCACGTTCCCTGCCGCGTCCTCGGCCGCGACGTAGATACGGTATTTAGCGGTGTGCTCGAGGGGCCGCGCCGACCCGGAAGAGTGATACTCGGTGACGGCGGCGGTCGCGCTCGTCTCCACCCTGAAGCTAGAAATACTCATCGGCGCCCCGAACGCGCGGATGTGGGCGACGGTGGTTCCGGGGTACCAGGACGGGCTGTCGGCCGTCCCGCTCACGAACACGGCGGTGGTACCCAGGTTTTCGGCGCGGAAGTACACCTTTTTCTCGGACCTGACGAAGCGCATCGTCGCCTTGACGAACGCGCCGGAGGGGGCACCGGAGGAGTACTCGCCCGCCGAGCTGCCGTTTGCGTCGCTCGCGCCGAAGGACTTGAATCCCATCTGGAATCCGGTGGCGGCGGGGGGCAGCTCGAACACGCACGTCACTAAGATGGACTCGGCGGCGTCGGAAAGCACGGCGCTCTGCACGCCGGAGTTCGCGGGCCCCACGCCGTCCGAGACCGCCGAGCTGGTCTGCGCGAGATAGTATGAGGCGTCGGGAGGACCGGCGAGGACGGACAGAGCCTGCCCCCGAGACATCACGTCTGCCGCGGACGGAGGGGAGGAAGGCAGGAGCGCCGCGAACGCGCGAGCCCGGACCACTCCCACCGCGTCGGAGAGGCCGCACTCCACGCGCATTTCGGTCTCCGTGTAGGACTTCGCCAGGGGCGAGAGGTAGAAGGACGGCGCGGTGACGTCGGGGTTGTACGTCGCGGGGCCGTACTCCAGAGAGACGTTGCCCTCCGCGTCGCGGTAGTAGGCGAAGGGGTGGTAGGTCCCGCCCTCGCGCACGGGCTCGGGGGCGAAAGATCTCGCCGGGTCGTGCGCACGCGAGAAGGACACTGCGATATTCCTGGCGACGTTCTCCGGGATAGACTCGGCGTGGAAAAGGGCGACGCGGCTCTCGACGTCCGAGGCCGTCATCGCGGGCGTCCTCGACGTCAGGAGCCCCGCGACCAGCAGCATGGGCGAGGCCTTGGGCGCGCTTGACGCGACGAAAGACAGGCGCGCGGGCGACGTCGCCACCGACCCCACGGACGCGACCGGGGCGCCCAGGCCGGTGGTTCTGACGTCCAGAGCTCTCGCGGCCGAGAGGTTGCCCCTGGCGTCCAGCGCCGTGCACATGACGACGTACCTGGTCATGGGGTCAAGTCCCTCCACCAGGCGCGTCCCGATTCCGGGGCCGACGCTCAGACGCTCGCTGAATATCGCTCCCGCGCCGCTCGCGACGTCCGCCTCGAGCCTCGGCGCGGCGCCGGCGCCGTATACCGAGACGAATAACGCTCGCACGTCTCCGCTCGCCTCGTACTCCACCTCGACGTTCGAGTCCGAGAAGCCGGGCCTGGGCTCCCTGATCGAGGCGACGGGAGGCACGCCCAGCGCGTAGTCGGAGAGGTCGACCTGCGGCGCGTCCCCGCAAGCCAGGGAGGGTCGGCCCTCGCCGTCGAGGAGGACGCGCGCGTCTACGCCGCCGCCGCTGCCGCCGCCGCCGATCTCCACCTCGCCCGAAACGTCCAGCACGCCCGAGACCCACTTCAACCCGGAGTCGAACCGCAGCGCCCCGGAGTCCGCGCCGTCGCCCGTCGCCAGAAGCCCAGACATGGCAGTCGAGGCGGAGACGCCCGTGCCGCCGAGGTACGCCGGAAGCGGGCCAGACAATTTCGAGCCGCCGAATCCCTCGGTCGCGAAGTTCGCGTCCCTCAGCTCCCCGGTTCTCAGGCGATCGGTCCCGGCCCGCTCGAGCAAAGCAGCGACGTCCTGGCCGTCTATCAGAAGCGTCGGGGCGATCAGTCCGGAGAAAGCGACCCCTCCGGAGCCAGACACCCTGACGCATTCGTGATCGAAAGATACGGGTGCGAACACAACGTCTCCAGGGGAAGCGCCCGGAAACAGCCGCGCGTTGAGGGCAGAGCGAGATGCAACAGCCGCGGGCCTCGTACCAATAGAGACGTCGTACATTTTCCTATATACCTCAGGAATGCGTGAGCATGTAAATCAGCCAGAAACCCACGATAACGGTCAGACTGACGTCCGGCTCTATTTCGTAAACCCACGCGTATCGCAGAGAGTTCATTACGAGGTTGAAAGTCACCAGGTTTATGAACAAAGGAACGGCCGCGTTCCGAATCCACAGATATTTTTCGCCGGTTAAAATCCCGGCCTCGTCTAGCTTTTTCCTCGCCATCTCGCTCAGCTTGCCCACCAACAGGGCGTCCAGGAGCGACAGCGCGACGTTGCGGACGAACATCAGGGACACGAAGCTTCTGAGGAGCCACCTAAATTTACACCCCATATCGCTCTTCGAATAGTGTAGGAGCATGATCTGCCCGGAATCGTCCCACTTTTCGAAACATATTTTTGCTGCCAGTATGTCGGTCGTATAGGCCAGAATATTACTTACAAACGTGAATAACGGAACCGTGAGCTTAGGGTCCGCACCGGCAAATCCCGCTATAACTATAGCCGTGATGTATATCGTGCCCACGACCATCGAATTATATAGGCCGAAGCGCAACTCTGTCTTCCGGATATCGGGCGTGCAAGACATTATTTGTTTTCACGTATGATATTTTACGAAGTCTTGGAGGACTCGACGGAATCTGCATCGGAATCGGATCCTTCTTCTTCGCGCTCTCCACCGGCTTCTTGTTCTTGTGCCTCGCCCTCGTCCCCGCCGCCGCCGCCGAGCGCGCGAACGACGTAGTCGATCTTTCTCTCGATATCGTCCAGCCGCTGCAGCACGACTCGGAAGCGCTCTTCGGCGGTCATCTCGCAAGTCACGACGGTGTTGTTGAAAAGCCAGCCCAACATTTTCGCGTCTGTTTTTATGCGACTCTCGAACGCTTTAGGTTCTCGTTCTTCTTCTCTTCTGCTCGCGAAGAGACCAAACGGACAGACTTTATGTCCGTAACCTTCACCCCCGCCATATCCGCGAGCTGGCGCTGCGTGACCACGTTGGTGTCCAAGTCGCGCCGTATCTCGGCGATCGCCTCCTCGACTTCGGAGAGCTTTGACGCGCGCTTTCCGGTCGGCCTCTCGCCTCTCGCTTCCGCCGTCCCCCATCCGAAACACGAATACATGATTTCTTTCCGCCGTCTGATTTATATTTGAGATTCATCCCGTCGTCACCGCCGCTTTACGTCGAAGTGTCAAAGGCTGTACGCGCTCGAGCGCAGGTAGCGCTCCTGGGTCTGCACGTCGGGATACGACACGTCCAGCTCTGTCACCGGGTCGCGGAGAGAACGACCCGGAACACTGGCGTCAGGTATCGGTATCGCCATCTTGTGCGACGCGCACTCGGCCTCCCAGAACACAAACAGGCGCGGCGCGAGCGGCGCCTCGGACGACCTGACGTGGTACGAGTTGGGCGCCATGACGGTGACGCTGAAATGCCCCGTCTCGCTGACGTCCGCGACCCCCCTCTGCGCCGCGCCCCCGAACGCCTGCTCTTCGCTCGCGAACGGAATACCGGATCCCGAAAAGCTCGTCCTCCTGTCGGGAGGCGACGCCGCGATCCACTCTATTTTCCTGTTGTCCGGCAGAGGCAACGCCTGCCCGGTGACCGTGGCTTCGTAAGGCATGTTTGATCTTCTCGCAATATTTTACACAAGGAGTTCAAATGTCGCTCGCGCTTGCCGCCGCGTCGGCCCTCGCTTTGTTCGCCGTCTTGGGCAGAATACCGCCGACCGTCGCGACCGAGACCAGAACACCACAGCAGAACACAGCTCCCGACCCGCTCGACTTCGCGCCAGACATCAAGGCGCAGGTCGGGAGAATCCACGCGCTGGGAGAATCGACCGGTAACTCCGGAAACGCCGCCAGGATAGAGGCGTCTGCTCGAAAGTTCGCCATGCTCGCGTTCCGGAGAATCGGTCGCGATCAGGCTAGCACGTCGAAGCTCGACGCCGACAGGGCGGCCGACGACATGATGCTTATCCGGGCAGAGATCGTCAACGCCGTCCAGGCTCTGTACATTTGCACGAAGAGGGAAAAGCACCACGTCCAGCTCGACGACATCACCGAGCGACTCATGAGAGACACGCTGGCCTACGTCAGGGCAGCGCGCGCGACGCTGAAGCGAGGAAACGTCTACGAGGGCGGTCGCGGGTTCCCGTCGCCCTGGTCCGACGACCACGACCCGGCTTACGACATGATAGTTTGAGTTCCCAGAAAAAAATGAAACACTTGGGACGCGAGAACGCAAACCAGGAGCGCGACAAGAGATCCAAAGTGCTGCGACTTTTCGACGCTTCCGCCTCCCCGCCAGCTCTCGATTTCGTAATGGACTGGAATCGATTTTATTATATTTGACGTACTCTTGGCACCACCATTTACAAAGCGCCTCGAATTGCTGCTGATTCCGATCACTTCAAACCGTATATAGTCTGCAATTCTTTTATCTGGCAACCAATCGTGAATGAACGCAGAATCAGAAGTTCTAATTGCACGGTTTAACAGGTGTTCATTTATAGGCCGGCCCCGACGAAGCTTCATGATATAATCCAACGTAACGAGCGGACCGGCATCAGCATAAATGTTGGGTCGAGAAATTTGTATCGGCATGTCAAGCGCGTGAAATATGGCGTTGCATTTCGCATTTGCCGCGTTGTATTCTTCTTCGAGAATAGTTTTAAGAAACTGGTTATATTCAGACTGTCGCCCGTCTGTAAAAAGCCTCGTCGCGATGTAGGAATTGAACAAGCCGTGGAAATTATCACTTTCTTCATTTATATTCAGTAGATTATTCTCATCGAGCGTCTGCATTACTGATATCGTATCACCGTCGCGACCCTCGAGAGCGGTGCGCAAATTCGGTATATCGGACGGCAGGTCACCTATGTTGGCCTGTTTTAATGCATTCAAGTCGAATCTCGACAAATGCTGCTGGCAATACAACAAATGGTCTTGAAACATCGTCTCTTGTCTGTACGCCGACAAAGCAGATTCGCAGGAATCCAAAAAATTAGGCCACGCGCAAATTGAGGTCGCCGGCGGATCTCTAAAATATACAGCCGAATCGCTTATAAAGCGAACGCGAAACAGGAAACTGATCATCTGCGTTAAATCGCATATGTCTTTGCCGATGCCTTTGCTAGCCAACCAATCGTAAAACACTTTCATGTTTTCTTTTGAGTAATAATGCTTCATTTTCGTAGATACGATCGTTTTTACCAAATGTCCGAAAGCTATTCTCCGGCGAGATTTTAATTCCTTTTTGATATCCGTTCCGATCCAATAACGTTCCGGTAGTTCGACTGCTTTTGATTGCGTTTCTGCTAGGCGAGAGACGCTGAATCCGACCTCGTACGCTTTCATTTTAGCACTCAGTCTTATCTCCAGAATCTCTCTCTCTATTTTTTCTCGTTCTCTTTTTTTAGTTTGCTTCGTTTCGTTTACAGCGGCTTTTAGTAGCTGTTTTCTGTTCATTCCATCTGGAGCCAAGATCCCTCGACACGTGGGACACACACGGAAGACGCCAATTCCGCGTATGTCGTGTGTGTAAACATGTCTTTCTATTTGTTTAGATTCCGAACATGTTTTACAATATTTAGTATCTTTACATCCTTTTTTTTCCTTTATGAATTTAATTAATGCTTTGTTTTTAAAATGATGTTCTGTATTATTTTTGGGGGTCCCTATACATAAATCACGTACGATGTTGTCGAAATACAAAGATTGCTGGCAAACGACACATTCGATGGTTTTCATGTGAGCCTGCAGCTTTGTCACTAGATTTGTATATGCATCAGAATCCATCTCGTTGGTCGTTTTTAAAATCGTGTCGATCAATTCCGTAACTTGTTCTGGTGCCATTTTTTTGAATTGCTCATCAAAATTCCTGATTTCTTCATGCATCTTTTTTTTCCCGTTACTTTTCAACACAAGTAGCATAAATTCTCCGGCTAATCTTTGTGTTCCTTTAGCTTGTACGAGTTTTTTTATATAATATTTCGCGTTTTTCTTGTCGTTTGTGATTACTGGTTTAGTATATAGGACTATTCCTGCATCTATCAACTCGATAATCTTGTTAACATCTGGTCTTTCTTCATCCTGTGCCATCGTATTTATTTCTACTTATGTTATTTACAGTAATTTTGTGTACAGCAGTTCGCGCGTCAGGCGATACCGGTCTTTTTTGTTTTACAGAAAAGAAAATGCCTACCTGCGCATCGTTGTGTCACCGGATTTCCGAGGTCCTGATCGACGAGTTCGTCTCGATGTACTCCGCGACGAGGAACGAGAACCGCAGGCCTCACCTCGTCCTTCGCGAGTTTCAGGCCCGCGTGACGTGCGAAGTGAACGCGACGGTAAAGAGCAAAGAGAGGAGAGAGGTAAAGTTCCGGCGCGCGTGCGCCAAGATAGAAGGCCTTCGCAGGCAAATCGAGGAGGCCATGCGGGAGTGCCTTATCGCTTCTCCTGTTCCGATACACAGGCGCCCAAGGGCCGAGGAAGGCATGCCCACCCCCGAGGTGCTTTTTCACGAAATATACGTCGACTGCGCGCGGGAGGCGTGGAAGAGCGCGTCGATGCTCTACCACGGAGGGCGAGAAGAAGAGAGGACAGCCAACGTCGCCAAGCTCCAGGTGCGCATCCGGAACGTCGCCGAGGAAAACTTTCACGCCTGTGTGCCAACGGAGGAGCTGATGTACCCGGACACGGACATCAGTAGCAGCGAAGAAGAAGAGGAGGTAGGAGGAGGAGGAGAAGAAGACGAAGAAGGAACCGAGGAAGATGACGAAGAAGAAGCCGACGAAGAAGATGACGAAGAAGAAGCCGACGAAGAAGATGACGAAGAAGAAGCCGACGAAGAAGAAGCCGACGAAGAAGAAGCCGACGAAGAAGAAGCCGACGAAGAAGAAGCCGACGAAGAAGAAGCCGACGAAGAAGAAGCCGACGAAGAAGAAGC
>Ga0315906_10000634_pt1 | contig 55208 bp, 52 predicted proteins | sample LakEriMetagenome_4_FD_203526 | JGI IMG/M metagenome (GOLD analysis project Ga0315906, IMG submission 203526) | Freshwater fungal communities from buoy surface, Lake Erie, Ohio, United States - Buoy 2 MA122 | ecosystem: Environmental > Aquatic > Freshwater > Lake > Lake biofilm | place: USA...
GCCTTGCGACGACCTCGGTGACCGCGATCGAACGACATCTCGCCGCCGACGGACAGGTGCTCGTCTACATCAACCGTCGCGGCTACGCACCCACGCTCGCCTGCACCGCCTGTGGGTGGGTCGCCCCATGCAGCGCCTGCGATGCGCGCATGACCGTCTATCGCAACGCCTCCCGGCTGCGCTGCCACCACTGCGGCGCCGACCGAGAACTGCCTCGTCAATGCCCCACCTGCGGCTATGCGGTGAAGACCGTCGGCCAAGGCACGGAGCGTATCGAGGAGACGCTCGCAGAGACCTTCCCGGGGGTGTCGATCGCGCGGCTCGACCGCGATGTGGTACGTCGCAGCGACCAGCTCGAGGCGGTGCTCGCACGCGTGGCCGGCGGCGAGGCGCGCATCTTGGTGGGCACCCAGATGATCACCAAAGGCCATGATTTCCCGGCGGTCACCCTCGCCGTGGTGCTGAACGCCGATCAAGGGCTCTTCAACACCGATTTCCGCGCTGCCGAACGGCTCGCGCAGACCTTGGTGCAGGTCGCCGGCCGCGCGGGCCGCGGCGCACAGCCCGGCGAAGTGCTCATCCAGACCGAACACCCCGAGCATCCGTTGCTCTGCAGCCTGCTCGCCGGCGGCTACGAGGCGTTCGCCGAGGCCGCGCTCGCGGAACGACGCGATGCCGCGTGGCCACCGTTCGCGCGTTTGGCGGCCCTCAGAGCCTCGGCTCCGGCGGCCGAGACGACGCTCGCCTTCCTCGATGCCGCGCGTCGGGCGGCGGGTCGCCCTCCACAAGGCCTGCGGCTGCTCGGCCCTGCGCCCGCAGCGCTGGCACGTCGCGCCGACCGGCACCACGCGCAATTGCTGCTCGATGCCACCGAACGCACGCTGTTGCACCGGTTCCTCGACGGCTGGTTGCCACAGGTCGAGGCGCTGCCCGAAGCGCGACGGGTGCGCTGGGCGCTCGACGTCGACCCGCTCGAACTGTTCTAGAATCGCACCCGTGAAAGACGATCTCCAACGCCTGCTGCTCGCCGCAGTCCGCTCCCTCGAAGGCAGCCTGCTGCCCGGCCCCATCGATCCGCAAGCCGTGGCGCTCGAGCGCACCCGCGATGCGCAGCACGGCGATTTCGCCTCGAACGTCGCCATGCGCCTCGCCAAGGGAGCCGGCCTGAAGCCGCGCGAACTCGCCGAGCGCATCGTGGCGGCGCTGCCCGCCGATCCGCTCATCACACGCACCGAGATCGCCGGCGCCGGTTTCATCAACTTCACCCTGGCACGTGACCTCTACGCGCGGGAGCTCGCGCGGGTGCACGAACTCGGCGAAGCCTACGGACGCCACATGCCCGCGACGCGGCGCAAGGTGCTGCTCGAGTTCGTGTCGGCGAACCCTACCGGACCGATGCATGTCGGCCACGGACGGCAAGCCGCCTTCGGCGATGCACTCGGCCACCTGCTCGCCGCCGCCGGCGATATCGTCACGCGCGAATACTATGTGAACGACGCAGGACGCCAGACCGAGATCCTCGCGGTATCGGTGTGGGTGCGCTACCTCGAGCGCTGCGGCGAGGTGCTGCCCTTCCCGCAGAACGGCTACCGCGGCGACTACCTTTTGCCGCTCGCCGTTGCGCTCCAGGCACGTGTCGGCGAGGCGCTGCGCCATCCCGCGGCCACCGTCACCATGGACCTGCCAGCGGACGCGATCCCGGGCGGAACCGGGGGCGACAAGGAAGCGCACATCGATGCGTTGATCGCCCGCTGCCGCGCACTCATCGGCGCGGCCGCGTGGCAGGATTTGCTGCGCAGCAGCATCGACGCGATGATGGACGAGATCCGCGACGATCTCGCGGCGTTCGGCGTGCGCTTCGACCACTGGGTCTCGGAGCGCGCGTTCGCCGAGAGCGGCGCCATCGACCGCGCCCTCGGCCGGCTGCGCGAACGCGGGTTGCTCTACACCAAGGACGGCGCCGAATGGTTCCGCGCCACGCAGTTCGGCGATGACGAGGACCGCGTGGTCGTGCGCGACAACGGCGTGAAGACCTACTTCGCCTCCGACATCGCCTACCACCTCGACAAGCGCGAACGCGGCCACGACCAGCTCATCGATGTGCTCGGGGCCGACCACCACGGCTATGTCACGCGCGTGCGCGGCGGACTCCAGGCCTTCGGGCACCCCGGGGATTGCCTCGAAGCGCCGCTCATCCAGCTGGTCGCCCTCTACCGCAACGGCGAGAAAGTCTCGATGGGCAAGCGCGAGGCGAACTTCGTCACGCTGCGCCAGCTGCGCGAAGAGGTCGGCAACGACGCGTGTCGGATCTTCTTCCTGATGCGCAGCAACGACCAATCGCTCGATTTCGACCTGGAGCTCGCCAAGTCGAAGTCCAACGAGAACCCGGTGTTCTACGTGCAGTACGCCCACGCGCGGGTCGCGAGCGTCATGAAAGAGCTCGCGGCGCGCGGGATCGGCTGGGATCCGTCGCGCGCGCAAGCCACAGTGCTGGCGCACGGCGCAGAACTGCTCTGCGGCGCCCACGCGGAAGCGATGTTGTCCGCCCTGTCGCGCTACCCGGAGGTCATCCGGCACGCCGCCGCGCAGCGTGCACCGCACGCGCTGGTCCACTACCTGCGCGAGCTCGCCACCACCCTGCATGCCTTCTACAACGCCGAACGGGTGCTGGTACCCGATGAGGCGCAGCGCGAGGCACGCGTCTACGCGTTGCTCGCGGTACAGCAGGTGCTGCGCAACGGCCTGGCTGTCCTCGGCGCGTCTGCGCCCGAGAGCATGTGAGCCGCGCGACATGAACACGCCCATCGGTCGCGACTTCAAACGCAGCAACGCCCGAACCGGTCTCGGCCAACGGCTCACGCGGGAGCATTGGCAAGGCTTCGGCGCCGGCCTCGCGCTCGGTTTGCTCCTGATGATGGCCGCCCTGTCCTGGGCGCAGTCGCGGTTGCGCAGCGACGCAGCGGCGACCGATGGCGATCGCGGCGCTGCACGCGGACCGAGCGCCGCACGCCCCTCCGACAGGGAAGCGACGACGGATCCCGGTGAGGCCGAATCGGCCGTCGATGCCGCCGCGCAATACGAGTTCTACGACCGCTTGAAGACCCTCGAAGTGGTGGTCCCGGATCCGGGCAAAGACGCCGGACCAGGCCTGCCGACCTCGCTGATCGAACGCCCCGGCACCTATGTGATCGAGCTCGGGAACTGGCGCGACGCGGCCGACGCCGATCGGACGCGTGCCAAAGTCGCTCGTCTCGGCATCACCGCGTCCCAACAGCGGGTGACCATCGATGCCGCCGAGTTCCACCGCGTGCAGATCGGTCCGTTCAGCAAGCTCGACGAACTGAACCGCATACGCATGGCGCTGCGCAACGCCGATATCCCGGCCCAGGCCATCCGCGTCGGCGACTGAGGGACGGTCTCTCAGGCCTCCGGTTCTTCGGGGACCCCACGGAAATCGATGCCGAGCGAACGCAGTTTGCGGTAGAGGTGGGTGCGTTCCATGCCGACCCGCTTGGCGAGCTGGCCGACCTTGCCTTGGCACAGCAGCAACTGCTGCTGCAGGTAGGCGCGCTCGAAATGCTCCCGCGCCTCGCGCAAGCCGAGCGACAAAAGGTCCTGCTTGACCAGCATCTCGCTGGGCGGCACCGATTGTGCGAGTTCCCGCTCGGTCTCCTCCAGCGAGACTTCCTCGACACCCCCGCGCATCAGGATACGGCGCACCATACCGCGCAGCTCCTGCACATTGCCGGGCCATGGATAATTGCGCAGACGGTTCTGTGCGGCGACGCCGAAGCGGCGGAACTCCAGACGCTCGGAATCGACCAACCGATCGACGGTCTGGCGCAGCAGGTCAGGTACATCCTCCGCGTACTCACGCAGCGGCGGAACCCGCACCACGACGCCGCCCAGCCGAGCCAACAAGTCGCGACGCACCGGCGACGCAGAGGTACCGGCCGCCGCAGGCTGCTCGACATCAGGCTGTACCGCCGCGACGAGGCGGGCCTCCAAGGCATGTTGCTGCGGCTCGCCGAGCCTCGACCAATGGCCGCTCTCGAGCACTCCGAGCAGCAGGCGCTGGGCGACGGCCGGCAGGTCACCGAGTTCACTGACGAAGAGCGTGCCCTGCCCCGCCTGCTCGATGAGACCGGGGCCGCCCGCACCGTCAGCGCGGCCGAACAGCACCGCTTCGGCGTCGGTCTCGCGCAATGTGCTCGCCACCAGCATGACGAAGGGTCGGTCGGCGCGCGGCCCTTGGCCGTGCAGGTGACGCGCGAACGCCTCTCGGCCCGAGCCATGCTCACCGACCAGCAGCACAGGGTCCATGCCCGAGGCAGCACGGGCGAGATCGGCACGCGCCTGTTGCATCGCCCGGCTCTTGCCGGCCGGCGCCGCCATCATCACCGACACCTGACGGCTCGTCATGAGGCGCTCGCGCCCGCTTTCGAGCGCGCGCTCGACGGTCCGCAACAATTTGGCGAGCGACAACGGTTTCTCGACGAAATCGAAGGCACCGAGGCGCGTGGCCTCGACCGCGGTCTCGACGGTGCCGTGCCCGGACATCATCACCACCGGGCAACCCTCGGGGATGCTCGCCGACCATTCCCGCAGCAAGGTGATGCCGTCGACCTGCGGCATCCAGATGTCGAGCAGCACGAGGTCGGGCTCACGACGGGCGCGCAGGGCACGCGCCTGAGTGGCGTCGGCCGCCACCTCCACTTCGTAGCCCTCCTCGGACAGGATCTCGCTGACCAGGCCGCGGATGTCGGCCTCGTCGTCCACCACCAATATGTGCGCCGCAGTCATGCCCGCTCCCTCCGCACCTCGGACCGCCGCTCACCTGCAGCCTGTTCTCGACCGTCAGGGTTGAGTGGCAACATAACACGGACGCGGGCCCCGCCCTCAGGTCGGTTCTCCGCCTCGATGCTTCCACCGTGGTCGTCGACGATCTTTTTGACAATAGCCAAGCCGAGGCCGGTGCCCTTCGGCTTGCTGGTGACATATGGGTCGAAGACGCGGCCGAGGAGCTCGGGCGGGAAGCCGGGGCCGTTGTCCGACACCGTGATCTGCGCCTGCTCCACGCCACCCGTGTCGGCGATCGAAGTGCGCACCTCGATCGCCGCAGGTCGATGCCCGTCCAAGGCCTCGAGCGCGTTGGTCAACAGGTTGTTGAGCACCTGCCGTACCCGCCCACGGTCGGCTGAGAGTCCGATGAGCTGAGGATCGAGCACGGTCTCCACCGGGATGGCGGGCTCCTGCGCGCGGTAGAGGTCGGCGACCTCGGTCACGAGCTGGTTGAGATCGAACGGCGCTGAACGCAACGCCGGCGCCCGCGCATACTCGCTGAAATCGTTGACCATCTGCTTCATGGATTCGACCTGCTGCACGATGGTGTGGGTCGAACGGTCCAACATCTCGGCGTCCGGCCCGTGCAGCGACGGCAACAGACGCCGGCGCATGCGCTCCGCCGACAGCTGGATGGGTGTGAGCGGATTGCGGATCTCGTGCGCGAGCCGTCGCGCCACCTCGCCCCATGCCGCATCGCGCTGGGCCTGCAACAACCGCGTGATGTCCTCGAACACGATCACGAACACCGGCTGCCCATCGTGCGGCAGCGGTACGCACGCGCAGGCGAGCACGCGCGACTGTGCACTGCCATCGCCCACGAGCTCGATCTGTCCACGCCACTCGGTGGCACCACCGGCGAATCGTTCGGCCAACAGCGCCGCGAACTGCCGCGGCCGATCGTCCCCCGCCACGACCTCGCCGAGCGGCCGACCGGTCTGCGCGGAGAGGTCCGCCCCGAGGATCAGGCCCGCAGCCTCGTTGGCCAGTTGCAGCACCAACGCCTGGTCGACGGCGAGCACACCCGAGGACAACCGCGCCAGGATCACCGCCAGCCGTTCGCGCTCCCGCTCGGCGACCATCCGGCTCGTCACATTCTCCTCGCTCGCCAGCCGCAGCTTGCGGGTCATGTCGTTGAACGCCTGCACGAGGAAGCCCATCTCGTCGCTCGAGGTGAGCGGCACACGGGTCACCAGATCGCCCTGCGCCACCGCCCGGGTGCCGGCCATGAGGTCTTGCACCGGCCGGAACAGCACTTCCGCTGCATGGATCGCGCCGTAGATGGCCGCAAGCATGGTGATGAGCAGCACCAAGGTGAGCGTCACCCTGAAGCTGTACTTGAGGGGTTCGCGCAAGGCCTCGACGTCGGCATAGGTGGAACGCGAGCGGTCGATCGCCTCGGTCAGTTCGGCGAAGCGGCTCGGCGGATCATAGGTCGCGACCACGAAACGTGCATCGAGCGGCCCAGGCGCCGCCATCGGCACCGGCGCTGCGGCGCGGATCACGAAGTTATCGCCGCCGAGCGGCTCGAAACTGACGAAGGTGCCGCCATCGGTCACCCGCCGCACCAGCTCCGCAGGCGGCCTCGAGGGCAGAGAGTCCGGTACGGAGCGGCTGGCGGCACCCAAGATGCGTTCGTACTGCCCGTAGACGACGATCTCTTTGGCACCGCTGATCTCGAGCTCGTCATCGAGCGCCACCAGCATCTCGCCCGAGGGCAGCGCCGCGAGACGGCGCGCGAAAGAGTCGGCCATCGAGCCGTGCTCGCGCAACAGCAGATCGCGCATCCCGCGCGACAGCGACGCCGAATCATTGAGGCTCTGCTTGACCTCGACACGGAACCAGCTGTCGATGCCGCGGTTGAGGAAGCCGAGCGAGAACAGATAGACCGTCACGAGCGGCAGCGCCACCAGCAAGCCGAACACCGTCACCGTGCGGGTCGTGAGGCGCGAGCCTGGTTCACCACGTCGCCGTGCCGCCGCGAGCTGGAGGACCTTGCGCGCGATCAGCACTGCGAGCAGCAACACCGCCAACGCGCTGCCGAGCAGCATCCAGGGTTGCAGGCGCTCGAACTGCGCTGAGTTCTCGGCCGACACGGACAGGCCGACGAGCGCAAAGACCACAGCCAACGCACCGAGCGCCAGCAAGCCGACGGTACGCGTCCTGGTTATCGTGGCAGCGACCACGAGTACCACTCGCTCTGGAGCAGCCAATCGTCCGACCAGAACATGAGCACGCGCAAGCTGCCGGTCAGGCGCCCACGGTGCACGCTCGAGCGCAGGTTGACCGTGCATTCCTCGGCGGGCACTTGGGCGGCGACGAGGATCGGCCAAGCCTGCACGCGACCGATCTCTTGCAGTGCCTCCGCCAACGAGGCGAAGGACTGCGGGTCGCCCGCGTTCAGTGGATCGCTCACCATGAACCGCTCGCTCACCGAGTGGTAGCTGAGTTCACGGTGAAGGTTCACGGTGACCACTTGCGCATCGAGCCAGAAACGTCGACCCCGTGTGACGCTGACCTCGAGGTCATAGGACAACTTGACACCATCGCGCAGCGCCGCGGCCGTCTCATCGTTGGCGGAGTAGCCGATCTCGGCGTTCAGCTGGTAGACACCCGACACCAGAGAGACGAAGGCCGAACGCACCTCGGGCGTTCCGGCGAGCGTCTCGGCCCGGCCGACGCTCGGCAGCCAGAGTACGACGAGCACCATCCACCAGCCGATCAGCCGACCGGCATGCTCCGTACGTCCCTGCCGTCCAAGACCGCTCATTCGCTCTCTCTCCTGCCGAGGCAAGCATAATAAAATCCATCGGTGCCGGCGCCAGCGCCGGGCAGCAGCTGCACGCCGCAAGCCCCCTGTACCGACCCCGGTGGCGGTTCCACGCCCTCTGGCCAGCCCGACAATCGTGCCGCGGGGGTCCGGTCCAAGAACGCCTGCACCACCGCCTCGTTCTCCTGCGGCAACACCGAGCAGGTCGCATAGACCAAGCGGCCGGCGGGTGCGAGCTTCGCGAAGCAGCGATCGAGCAGCAGTCCCTGGAGCCGCGCGAAGGCCGGGATATCCTCCGGACGACGCAATAGTTTGATGTCTGGATGCCGACGGATCACGCCGGTCGCCGAGCAGGGGGCATCGAGCAGGATCCGATCGAACGGCGCCTCGGCATCGAGTACGCCGAAGGCCGCCAGATCGACCGTGCGCAACCGCGCCGTCGCCCCGATGCGCTGCAGCGTCCCCGCGACGAGCGCGACCCGCTGCGGCTCGATGTCGATGGCCAACAGGTCGGTGGGCGGCGCGGGTTGTTGCAGGATATGCGCCGTCTTGCCGCCCGGCGCTGCGCAGGCATCGAGCACCCGGTGCCCGGGACCCGCGGCCAGCAAGCGCGCCGCGAGCTGCGCGCCCGCATCCTGTACCGAAACCGCGCCCACAGTGAAACCTGGCAAGGTCGCGACCGCCGCCGATCGCTCGAGGACCACCGCATCGGGCGCCCACGAGCTTGCTGTCGCGGCACGACCCTCCGCAGCCAAGGTCGCGAGGTACGCGTCGCGATCGCCCGCCACCCGCAACACCATGGGCGGGTGCTCATCGAGCGCCTCGAGCAGCGCCGCGGTGCGCTCGCCCCATGCCTCCTGCAGACGTTCCACCAACCAGGCCGGATGCGCGGTGCGCACCGCGAGATCGGTATCCAGCGCAGCGAACAGGGTCTCCCGCTCGCGCACGAAGCGGCGCATCGCTGCATTGACGAGCCCCGCCGCTCGACCCAGCCCGAGCGCACGCGCGGCATCCACGGCGAGATGAACGCTCACCTCAGGTGCGCCGCGCGAATGCTCGACCTGGTGCGCGGCCGTGACCAGCAACGCACGCAGCAAAGGCGCGAGATCCTCCGCGCTGCGGGCGACGACCTGCGCCACTGCAGGCGCCAGACGCAGGTACCAGCGCAGCGTGCCGAGCGCGATGGCGCGCACCGCCGCTCGATCGGCTCGCGGCTCGGCCTCGAGCAGCGCCACATCGGCCGACCGGCCCTCATGCGCCACGGCGCTCACCGCCTGCACCGCCGCGGCCAGCGTCGCAGCACCCGGCGCGAGGCCGGAGCGTTCAGCAGATCCATCACCGCTCATACGAACACCTCGCCTGTCGTCTGCAGGCCATGCGCGAACTCACGCGCTCCGAGACTGCGCCGACCGGCGCGTTGCAATTCAAGGATGCCGAGCCGCCCGCGGCCGCACGCCACCACCAACATGTCATCGCACAGGCCGAGCAGCATGCCCGGCGTGGTGGAGGATGCGGTCCCGGAGACCGCAGCCGTCGGGGACTCCCCTGCCAAGGCGCGCGCGCGGTGCACCCGCAACTGCTCGCCGCGCCAACTCGTCTCTGCGACCGGCCAAGGCCGGAACGCCCGCACCCGACGCTCGATCGCTCTGGCATCGTCGTGCCAATCGATGCGCGCCTCGGATTTCCCGATCTTGGCAGCGTAGGTGACGCCCTCGGACGCCTGCGGTCGCGGCGCGAGCGTACCGGCTTCGAGACCGGCCAACGCCTCCAGCAACGCCTGCGCTCCGAGCGCAGCCAGCGTCGCATGCAGGCTCGCAGCATCGTCCTCCGACTGGATGGCGAGACGCCTCTCGAGCAACACCGGGCCAGTGTCGAGTCCGGCGTCCATCTGCATGATCGTGACGCCCGTCTCGGTATCGCCCGCCAACAACGCGCGCTGGATCGGCGCTGCGCCGCGCCAACGCGGCAACAAGGAACCATGGATGTTGAGGCAGCCGCGCAGCGGGATGGCGAGCGCCTCCGGCGGCAATATGAGCCCGTAGGCCACCACCACCAAAAGATCAGGCCGCCACGCAACGAGCGCCGCGCGCCCTTCCGTCGTACGCAAGGTGGTCGGCTGCGCGAGCGGCAGCCCATGCGCCAGCGCGAATTCTTTGACCGCGCCCGGCTCGACGCGCCGCCCACGCCCGGCCGGTCGGTCCGGCTGCGTCAGGACGCCGACGATCTCGTGGTGCGAGGCGACGAGCGCCGCGAGCGGCGGCACGGCGAACTCCGGGGTTCCGGCGAAGGCGATACGCATGGGCAGAAGCGGGGCGATGGTGCCGGCACGCCGAGGGGCGTCAGCCGGGACTCAACGACCGAGCGCGGCTCCGGCAGGCGTACGACCGACCGAGACGCGTTCACGACGCTCCTTCTCGAGCTTGCGCCGGATGCGGTCGCGCTTCAGCGTCGAGAGGTAGTCGACGAACAGCTTGCCATCGAGATGGTCCATCTCGTGCTGGAGGCAGACCGCATGCAGTCCGGTCAGTTCCATCTCGAACGTCTGCCCATGCCGGTCCTGCGCACGCACGCGCACGCGCTGCGCGCGTTCGACCTCGTCATAGAAGCCCGGGACCGAGAGGCAGCCCTCTTCCATCACACCGATCTCATCGCGCGCGAGGATCTCAGGGTTCGCGAACACCAGGGGTTCGCTGCGGTCGCGCGAGAGGTCCATGATGAGCAGCCGCACATGACGGTCGACCTGCGGCGCCGCCAGACCGATGCCGGGCGCGGCGTACATGGTCTCGAACATGTCATCGACCCACTTCAGCAACGCGGCATCGAAGGTCGCGACCGGCAGCGCCCGGTTGCGCAGTCGGGGGTCGGGAAATTCGAGGATCTCGAGCAGGGCCATCGGGGGCACCTCACTGGCTAAGGTATTTCGTTGCTAAAAGTATACACGCTGGACCCGCGCCCCCCTCGCAAATCGCTATGAACGCACCCGTAATGCAGCGTGGCCGCAGCCGTGGCTCTTTCTATGATGCACGCCATGCCGACCGAGGACTTGCTCGCCCTCTGCACCCTGGCGCAGGCACCGACGCTCACCGCCGAGGAATTGCGGGCTGCGGTGTCGGCGGCCGGCAGCCTGCCGTCGGTGACCGAGCTCCGCGAACCCGATCTCGTCGCACTCGGTTGGCGCCCCTCGACGGCGCGCCTCCTCGTCCATCACGCCCCCGCCTCCGTCGAAGCGGCGGCCCGCGCGGTAGATCGCCTCGGTCTACACATGTTGAGCGCCATCGATCCCCGTTATCCGCCACAGTTGCTGCCGCTCGCCGGCATGCCGGGGCTGTTGTTCGTCCGAGGCCGCTTGGAAGTGTTGGTGGCACCCCAGATCGCCATCGTCGGCAGCCGTCGTCCGACCGCCTTGGGTCGCAGCACCGCAAGGGAATTCGCCTGCAGCCTGGCCCGCTCCGGCCTCGCCATCACCAGCGGTCTCGCACTCGGCATCGATGCCGCCAGCCACGAAGGCGCACTGGCCGGCGGTGCCCCGACACTTGGCGTCTGCGCCACGGGTCTCGACCTCTGCTACCCCCCCGCCAACGCCGCCCTGTCGGAGCAGATCCTCGAGGCCGGCGGGGCGCTCCTCAGCGAGTTCCAACCCGGCACCCTGCCGTTACCCCATCATTTCCCGCAACGAAATCGCATCATCAGCGGTCTTTCGCTCGGCGTACTGGTGGTCGAGGCTGCCCTGAAAAGCGGCTCTCTCATCACCGCGCGCTACGCGGGCGAGCAAGGTCGTGCGATCTTCGCCATCCCGGGCTCCATCCACTCCACCCAATCGCGCGGTTGCCACCAACTGCTACGCCAAGGGGCGGTGCTGGTCGAATGCGCCCAGGACATTTTCGACGAACTCAGAATATCTGTTCCGAATCAATTGGTTATGAGCCTTCTAGACGAACCGGACACCCCCTCGCACGGGGCCTCGCGGTTGGACAACCCCGCCGAAATACTGTTAGATGCCGTCGGCTTCGAGCCAACCAGCGCTGATGCGCTGATCGCGAGCACCGGCCTTTCCAGCAGTTCCCTAGCGTCCTTGCTCTTGGCTCTGGAACTCGAGGGGCGCATCACCTGTGACGCTGCGGGCCGCTATCGTCGGCTGCCCGTCGCCGACCACGACCATCGTCCCAGACCCACGGCAGAGGCCCTGAAGTCCGCACACCCGACCGCTGCACCATGACCGACCACGGCAACGTACTCGACATCCTCATCTATGTCTTCGACCGCTACATGCTGGTCGACGACCCTGACGTGCCCGAGCGTGAAGAGCTCGCCGAGGACCTCCAAAAAGCCGGCTTCGAGGGCGAGACGGTCGAACGGGCCTTGGACTGGTTGGCGGATCTCGCCGGCGAGCGCCATCGCCCGGAGCTCTCCCCGTCCGGCGCGCGCGCCATGCGCGTCTTCACCCAGGACGAACTCCAGCACCTGCCCGTCGACTGCCGCGGCTATCTGTTGGCGCTCGAACGCACCGGTATCCTCTCGCCGCAGCAACGGGAGATCGTCATCGAGCGCCTGCTCGCGCTCGACTCCACCGAACTCGATGTCGACCAGCTGAAATGGGTCGCGCTGATGGTGCTCTCCAGCCAACCCGGCGAAGAGCTCGCCTGCGAACGCATGGAAGACATCGTGTTCGACCTGCCGTACTCACGGCCCCATTGACCCTCCGGGCTGCCCATGGCTGACAACCTCGTCATCGTCGAATCGCCGGCGAAGGCCAAGACCATCAAGAAGTACCTCGGCAAGGACTTCGAGGTGCTCGCCTCCTATGGCCACGTGCGCGACCTCGTGCCCAAAGAAGGCGCCGTCGACCCCGCGCGCAAGTTCGCGATGAAATACGACATCATCGAGCGCAACGAGCGGCATGTGGACGCCATCTCGCGCGCCCTGCGCAAGGCTAAGTCGCTCTACCTCGCCACCGACCCTGATCGCGAAGGCGAGGCGATCTCCTGGCACCTGCGCGAACTGCTCGAAGCGCGCGGCGACCTCGATGGCAAGCAGGTGCACCGCGTCGAATTCTTCGAGATCACGCGCAACGCCGTGCGCGAGGCCGTGGAGAACCCGCGTGAGCTCTCGCTCGACCTCGTCAACGCGCAGCAAGCGCGACGTGCGCTCGACTACCTCGTCGGCTTCAACCTCTCGCCGCTGCTCTGGAAGAAAGTGCGGCGCGGCCTCTCCGCCGGACGGGTGCAGAGCCCTGCGCTGCGCATGATCTGCGAGCGCGAGGCCGAGATCCAAGCGTTCATCCCGCGCGAGTATTGGACGCTCGATGCCGAAGGCGAGGCTCGCGGTGCGCAAGGTCCGCAGCCCTTCCCGCTGCGATTGGTCGAATTCGACGGCCGTAAGGTCGAACAGTTCAGCTTCACCGACGCCGACCGCGCGCTGGCTGTGGAGCAGGCGCTCTGCGCAGCGACCGGCGCCGGATCGACGGCACCCGCAGCATCGCTCGCCAAGACCGATGCGGATGCCGCTTCTTCAGAGACGGAAAAGCCTGAAACGCCGCGCCTCCTTCCGCCCGGCACCCTTCGGGTGCTGTCGGTCGAGCGCAAACAACGAAACCGCAACCCGGCACCCCCGTTCACCACCTCCACCTTGCAGCAGGAAGCCGCACGCAAGCTCGGCTTCGGCGCACAGCGCACCATGCGCCTTGCCCAGCAGCTCTACGAAGGTGTCGACTACGGCGAGGGCGCGGTCGGTCTCATCACCTACATGCGTACCGATGCGGTGAACCTCGCCAACGAGGCCATCGGTGAGATCCGCCAGGTCATCGCGCGGCTGTACGGCGAGGCGTCGGTACCCGAGAGCGCGCGCTTCTACAAGAACAAATCGCGCAACGCCCAGGAAGCCCACGAAGCCATCCGACCGACCTCCGCTGCGGTGCTGCCGCAGATGCTCGAAGGCCGCATCGACAACGATCTGCAACGCCTTTATGCGCTGATCTGGAAGCGCGCCGTCGCTTGCCAGATGACCCACGCCGTATTCGACACGGTCGCCATCGACCTGCTGGCGGGTCCCGACGGCCCAAGGCGTCACCTGCTGCGCGCCAACGGCTCGACGCTGGTGTTCGCGGGCTTCATGGCCGTCTACCTCGAAGGCGTCGACGACGCTGCGGAAGACGACGACGACCGTATCCTGCCACCGCTCACCGAGGGCGATGCGGTGCAGCTCATCAAGCTGCGCGGCTCACAACACTTCACCGAACCGCCACCGCGATTCTCGGAGGCCTCGTTGGTCAAGGCGCTAGAAGAGCACGGCATCGGCCGACCCTCGACCTACGCCTCCATCATCACCACGCTCAAGGACCGCGAGTACGTCGACATGGACGGTCGGCGCTTCATCCCCACCGACATCGGTCGTATCGTCAACAATTTCCTCAGCGCCCACTTCGGCCGCTACTTCGACTACGGCTTCACCGCCGCCATGGAAGACGAGCTCGACGCCGTCTCGCGCGGCGAAGAGTCGTGGATCGAACCCTTGAAGAAGTTCTGGCAGCCCTTCATCGACCAGGTGGAACAGGTCGAGAAGACCGTCACGCGCGACGAGGCGGCGCAGTCGCGCGAACTCGGCACCGACCCTGCGAGCGGCAAGCCGGTCTCGGTGCGCATGGGCCGCTTCGGGCCGTTCGTCCAGATCGGCACCCGTGAAGACACCGACAAGCCGCGCTTCGCTGGTCTGCGTCCAGGCCAGAAGATGAACACCATCAAGTTCGACGAGGCGATGCAGCTCTTCCAGTTGCCCCGCAAGCTCGGCAACAACGATGAGGGCGAGCCCCTCGAGGCGAACATCGGGCGCTTCGGCCCGTACATCAAATACGGCGCCAAGTACGCCTCGCTGAAGGTCGAGGACGACCCCTACACCATCACCCTCGAACGCGCCTGCGAGGTGGTCGCCGCCAAGAAGGTGGCCGACGCCAACCGCACCATCCAGGACTTCGGCATCGATGACATCCAGGTGCTCAACGGACGCTATGGGCCGTACATCACCGACAAGGCGCGCAACGCACGCATCCCGAAGGACCGCGACCCGAAGACCTTGACGCTCGAAGAATGTCGCGCGCTGCTCGCTGCCGCACCGCAACGCCCGGGCCGGGGACGCTTCGGTCGGGGCGGCAAGGCCGCCACCAAGAAGGGCGGCGCCAAGAAGGGCGCTGCCAAAAAAACCGCCGTCAATCGGGACGCCACCGCACCGGCTGGCGACACCGACACCGGACCCGAGGTCAAGGGACCGGCCGTCAAGAAGAAGGCCCCTGCGAAGAAGAAAGCCGCAGCCAAGAAGCGCGCGACCCCCCGGAAAAAGAAGTCGGCCGCCGAAGACCCGCCGAACGGCTAGAACACTCTAGAATCGTGGCGTGAAATACCGCCACGCCTTCCACGCCGGCAACTTCGCCGATGTGCACAAGCACATCATGCTCCTCTCGTTGTTGCGCGCGCTCTGCCGCAAGGACAAGGGTTTCCTGCTGCTCGATACCCATGCCGGCCGCGGCTTCTACGATCTCTCGAGCAGCGAGGCCTACCGCAGCCACGAGGCCGACGAGGGCATCGAGCGCCTGCTCGATGTCGAAGCGCCCGCCGAGGGCTGGCCGACCGGGATCAGCGATTACATCGCCGTCGTCGAGACGCTGCGCCGCGAACGCCACGACCGTGCCGCCTATCCCGGTTCACCCTTGCTCGCGCTGCTCGCGCTGCGTCCTCAGGACCGGACGGTGCTCATCGAGACCCAACCGAGCGAGCATGCCGCGCTTCGCGAGGCCGTGGCCGCGCTCGCCCGTTACGCGCCGGCGGCGATCGCAGGCGAGCGCAGAGCCGTGGTGGAGCGCGTCGTGATCGAATGCGCCGACAGCTACGGCCGCCTACCCAATTGGCTACCCCCGATCGAGCGCCGCGCCTTGGTGCTCATCGACCCGCCCTACGAAGACAGCGTCGCCGACCATCGAGCCGTCGAGCAAGCGCTCGTCACCGTGCTCGAGCGCCTGCCCTCGGCCGTGATCGCGCTGTGGTACCCCATCAAGGACCGGCGTGACACCGACGCGTGGCTCGAGCGCCTGCGATCGCGGCTGCCGAAACCGCCCGACGCCCCTGCCGTGCCGGCGCTCGTCACCGAACTCTGCCTGCATCCGCCCGACAACCGGGTCGGTCTGAACGGGTCCGGGATGCTCGTGCTGAACCCGCCTTGGCAGACCGACACGCAGGCCGCGCAGTGGCTGCCCGCCCTGCATCGGGCGCTCGATCCCACGAATCGCGGCAGCTGGTCGCTGCGCTAGTCGGGTCGCTGCGCTAGGCTGCGCGCATGGTCCCGTCCCCACCGACATCCACCCCCGATCGCTACGCCGTGATCGGCCATCCGATCGCGCACAGCCGCTCGCCCATGATCCACGCGCACTTCGCCGCGGCCACCGGGCACGCCATCGACTATGGCCGCATCGACGCCGCGCCTGCTGACTTCGAGCGCGCGGTGCGTGGGTTCTTCGCGCAGTGCGGCCGCGGCATGAATGTCACGGTACCGCACAAGGAAGCCGCCGCACGGCTCGCCGACCACCTCACCGACCGCGCGCGGCTCGCGGCGGCGGTCAACACGCTGGCGATGCAGCCTGACGGCAGGCTGCTGGGCGACAACACCGACGGCGCTGGCCTGATGGCCGATCTCGCGCGGCTCGGTATCGGCGTGCGGGACGTGCATGTGCTGGTGCTGGGCGCCGGCGGCGCCACCCGCGGGGTCCTCGGGCCGCTGCTCGAGGCCGCGCCGGCCTCGCTCACCATCGCCAACCGCACCCCCGGGCGCGCGCAGGCGCTGGTGGCTGCGTTCCAGGCGCAGGCGGGGGCGGCGGGCGGCAACGCGCCGGCGACCCGGCTCTCGGGTTGCGGCTACGACGCGCTCGGCGCGCCGACCGGTGACGGCCCCTTCGATCTCGTCCTGCATGCGACCTCGCTCGGCCTGCAGGGCGTGACGCCGCCCGTGTCGCCCGGCGTGCTCGGACCGCGGAGCGTCGCGTACGACCTCGGCTACGGCGTGCCGGACACGCCCTTCGTGCGTTGGGCGCGCGCCCACGGCGCAGCGCACGCCGAGCAAGGCTTCGGCATGCTGGTGGAGCAGGCGGCCGAGTCGTTCAAGGTATGGCGCGGCGTGCGGCCTGACACCGCACCGCTGCACCGCGAGGCCGCCGCGCGCTGACCGTTCAGTCCTCGCGCGCCCCGCTCAGCCCGTACCGGCGCGCATACCAGACGAAAAGCGGCAGTTCCATCAACAAAAACGTCCCGAAGGTGAAGCCGAACCAGCCCACCTCGAGGAACAGAAGGTCGAAGCGCTGCCCCGTGCCGAAGAACGCGAAGCCCGCCACGGCGATCGCGATCGCGTTGGCCGCAAGGTCGTTGAGCGCCAGCCGGTTCAGGTCGCTGCCGGCGAACCGCGGGTAGATGATGAAATAGGCGCACAACAGGATCGCCGCGTTGGCGAGCAGGATGAAGGTCTCGGGGCTGTCCAAGGGTCTATCTCCGGTCAGAGCGTGTCGCAGAACCGTCGCATTCTACCGTGCAGCACTCCGGTATCCTGCGCAGCGGACCGGTCGCGGCGTACGCCGTCCTGCCGGCCCGCCGTCCATCGCAGCCCGCCGTTCCACGGAGACCCCATGACCACGCGCATCGACCGCCGTCAACTGATCCAGGCCGCCATGTTCGGCCTCGGCGCCCTCACGATCCCGGGTGTCGCCTCCATCCTCCATGCCCGCGGCTTCACGCACGGCGTCGCGAGCGGTGAGCCCCGCGCGCGCAGCATGCTGCTCTGGACGCGATACGCATCGGACTCCGGCGCACGGCTGCGGGTCGAGGTGGCGACCGATACGATGTTCACGCGCATCGTCGCCGGCGGCGACGCCTTCGCCGATCCGGAGCGCGACCACACGGCGCGCGTCATCGTCGAAGGCCTCGCACCCGGCCGCTGGCTCTTCTACCGCTTCATCGCCCCCGATGGCACGATCAGCCCGGTCGGCCGCACGCGCACCTTGCCCGAGGGGGATGTCAGCCGTTTCGGCATCGGCCTCTTCTCCTGCTCGAACCTCGGCTTCGGCTGGTTCAACGCCTACGCGCACGCCTGCGAGCGCAGCGACCTCGAACTCATGGTGCATGTCGGCGACTATCTCTACGAATACCCGGTCGGCACCTACCCCGACACCCGAGACATCCTGCCCGGCCGCCTCCTGCAGCCCTCGCACGAGATCGTCGCGCTCGCCGACTACCGGTTGCGCCACGCCTGCTACCGCCTCGACCCCGACCTGCAGCGCTTGCATCAGTCGTACCCGATGGTCACGGGCTGGGACGACCACGAGTTCACCAACGACGCCTGGGTCGACGGTGCACAGAACCACCAGCCTGACACCGAAGGCGATTGGACGGCGCGTAAAGCGGCTGCGATGCGCGCCTATCGCGACTGGATGCCGGTGTCCGACCCCGGTCCGGGCGGCGTCGAGTGGGGCACATACGAGATCGGATCTTTGGCCACGCTGTTCAAGCTCGAGACGCGCATCAGCGGCCGCAGCAAACTGCTCGAATTGGAGGAGGCGCTCAAGGGACGCAAGGACCTCGAGCGCGCACTGACCGAATTCCGCGACGGTCCGCTCACCGATCCGTCTCGCACGATGCTCGGCGCCACGCAGGAGGCCTGGCTCGCCGCCGAGCTCGCCCGATCGCGCCGCTCCGGCACGCGCTGGCAGGTCCTCGCGCAGCAGACGGTGATGGGCGAACGCATCATGCCGCCGCGCGCACTCGACTGGGTACCGGCCGATGCGCCCGATTACCTCAAGCGTGGCGCGCGCGTGGGCGTCGCCGCCGCGAAACTCGGCATGGGCTACGACTTCGATGCTTGGAGCGGATTCCCGGCCGCACGCGCGCGGCTGCTCGCCGCCGCGCAACGCGCCGACGCCGACCTCGTCGTGCTCTCGGGCGACAGCCACAACGGCTGGGCCTATGACCTCGCACATGACGGCCGTGCCGCCGGCATCGACATCGGGACGCACTCGGTGACCTCGCCGGGCATCGAGAAGCAGGTGAGCCGCGCTGCCCCTGCCGAAGTCGCCGCGGCGCTGCGCGCCACCAACCCGGCACTGGCATGGTGCGACACCAGCCAGCGGGGTTACACGAGCGTACAGCTGAGACCCGATTCAATGACGGCCGATTGGCACTTCATGCGTACCATCGCCGAGCGCGACAGCGCGCTCGCGGGCAGCCACCGTATGCGCGCGGCGCACGGCCGCAGGGTCTGGGACAAGGCCTGAGACGCGCGGACGTCCGGGCCGATCGAATGGTCGCGCGTCAGCTGACGACGCGCAGTTCCCGCGTGTCGAGCCGCTGCTCGATGCGCACCGCGCCCGTCACATCGCGCACCTGCGCGGTGACACGCACCGCCGCAGGATCGCTCCAATCGAGCTGCAGCAGCCCGAAGTTCGGCTCGCGCCAAGCCTCGCCGACGCGCCGCGAGTTGGGCGGCAGCACCGGCCAGGTCTCGGTGAGCCCGCTCGAGGTGAAGTCCCACAGCGGATAGGGCGCGTTGGTGCGCAGGCACGAAGCCTCCGCGTAGTGCGTGTCGCCGCTGAGGCAGAGGAACCCGTTCGCACGCTGGCTGCGGATCGTCTGCAGCAGACGCTGGTGATCCTCTGCGTAGTTGATCCACGCCTCCCAGCCCGGAAAATCCGCGACCACCTGCAGGCTGGACGCGAAGACGCGCAGGTCAGCGGGCCGCGCGAGCTGCGCCTCCAGCCACTGCCACTGGCGCGCACCGAGCATGGTGGCCTGCGGGTCGGGATTGCGCTCGTAAGGCCCCGGAACCGGCCGACCCGCGCGCTCGAGTTCGATCGTCCAATCGTCGTACTTCTTGCCGCCCAAATCGAGCATGCGGATCGGCGTGCGGTTGAAACGCAGGTCCGGCAACAGCACCTGCAGGCGACGCCCACCGGCGCTGAACTCGATCGCGTCGTAGATGCCGTCGCGCGTACGCCGCAGCGAATCCGTCGGCTCACCCCAGAAGTCGCAGAAGATCCGTTGCGAGACCTCCTTCATGGGATAGTCGGCGCCGGCATCGTCCTCGCCGTAATCGTGGTCGTCCCAGGTCGCGAGCACCGGCACCCGGTCACACAATCTTCGGAAGCCCGGCTGCGCCGCGAACTGCGCGTACTTCGCCGAGAGCACGGCGGGGTCGCGCGTGTCACCGTAGATGTTGTCGCCCAAAAATATGAAGAGATCCGGATCGGCGGCGAGCACCGCTTCCCAGATCGGCTGCGGCACCGCGCCTTCCGCGCAGGACCCGAAGGCGATGCGCTGCGGTAAACGCGTCGTGTCAGGACGCCGCACACCGGCGACGACCGGGGTTGTGGCGGCCGCTGTGAGCCCGCCTACCGTCGATCCGCCCTCGGCGACCGCCAGCCCGCTGCTGCCGAGCAGAGGCAGGCCCGCTGTCGCCCAGAGCAGATCGCGGCGGGTGGTCAAAACTTCGCCTTCACGGAAAGCTCCTCGAATATCGCATGTCCGGCGAAGCGGAAGCCCGCCGACGCGTTGAACCGCGTGTAGCTTGGCACGCTGCCCTGATTGAGAAAAGCATAGCAGCACCCATCGTCGCGCTGTCATGCAATTGACCCAGTACGTTCACACCGCTGTGATGCCGTTCGGCGACTCTCGAGCGATGCGCCTCGCCCTGATCACGGACGCCTGGGAGCCGCAGACCAACGGCGTCGTCAGCACACTGCGCCACACCTGCCGCGAACTCGAAGCGCGCGGCGTCGAGGTGCTCCGCGTCACGCCCCAAGGATTTCCGAGCGTGCCGTGCCCGTCGTATCCAGAACTTCGGCTGTCGATGCCGCCGCGCGGACACCTCGACCGCTTGCTCGGAGAGTTCCGACCCGATGCGCTGCACATCGCCACCGAAGGCACGCTCGGACTCGCTGCGCGTAACTGGTGCCTGCGCAACCGGCGACGGTTCAGCACCGCTTACCACACACAATTCCCGGAGTATGTCCGCGCGCGCTGGCCGATCCCGCTCGGCGTGTCCTATGGTTATCTGCGCTGGTTCCACGGTGCTGCTTCCGCGACCATGGTGTCGACACCCTCCATGCGTGAAGGGCTCGCACGACGCGGCTTCCGACGACTGCGCCACTGGGGGCGCGGCGTGGACACCGAACTTTTCCGACCGCAGCCGCGGAGGGACGACATCCCTGTGTTCACCTGCCTCGGTCGGGTCGCCGTCGAGAAGAATGTCGAAGCGTTCCTGGCCCTCGACCTGCCGGGCCGCAAGGAAGTGATCGGTGATGGGCCTGCGCGTATCGATCTACAACGACGATATCCGGACGCCGTGTTCCACGGCACGCTGCGCGGCGAGGCGCTCGCGCGGCAACTCGCGCACGCGAGCGTGCTCGTGTTCCCGAGCCGGACCGACACCTTCGGTCTCGTGATGCTCGAGGCGATGGCCTGCGGCGTGCCGGTCGCGGCCTACCCGGTCACGGGACCGGTCGATGTCATCACTCAGGGCGTGACGGGCGTGATGGACACCGATCTGCGCGTCGCGGCACTCGCCGCCCTCTCGCTCGATCGCGACGCGGTCCACGCGCACGCCCTCTCACGCTCGTGGCGCGCGAGCGCACTCGAGTTCCTCGGCAATCTCGTCCCCGCCGCGGCGTCCTGATCCGGCGCGCCTCCGACGAAGTATCCGGTTGCCCGCCGAGGGATGGGCCGGAAACCCCTTGACATGTCTGCATTAATATGCAGAATACGCGCACTTTTATGCACACCGACCTCCAACATGGCGATCGCCGAGCCACCATCCTGCGCCTGCTGCGCGGCTCGGCCGTGCGTCGGCAAGGAGAACTGGTGGACCTTCTGAAGCGCGAGGGCTTCGAGGTCACCCAGTCCTCGGTGAGCCGCGATCTGCGCGATCTCGGGGTGGTCAAAGCAGCGGGCCGCTACCTGCCACCTGAAGCCGGGGCACGCGCCCTGGACGATTTCGGGGCGCTGCGCCCGTTCGTGCGCGGCGTCGCGACCGCAGGCGCCTCGCTCACCGTGCTGCGCACCACCACCGGCTCGGCGCAGACCGTCGCGGCCGCCATCGACAAGGCCGAGTGGCCGGAGGTCGTCGGCACGATCTCCGGTGACGACACCCTATTCATCGCCACCGACACCGCCGCGGCGCAGTCCGCGGTCGTCGCGCGCCTGCGCAACCTGTTCCGGCTCTGAGCCGGGAGAACCCCATGTCCCAGCCCATCGTCCTCGCCTATTCCGGCGGTCTCGACACCTCGTTCCTCGTGCCCTGGCTCAAGGAACAGCTCGGCCGCCCCATCATCACCGTCACCGTCGACACCGGCGGTATCGACGACGCCACCCGCGCCACCCTGCACGAGCGCGCGCTGGCGCTCGGCGCCGTCGCGCACCACCAGATCGACGCGCGCGCCGAGTACTTCGAGCAGGTGCTGCGCTTCCTGATCATGGGCAATGTGCGCCGCGGCAACCTCTACCCGCTCTGCGTCGGCGCCGAGCGCGTCATGCAGGCGCAGACCATCGCACGCATGGCGCGCGAGCTCGGTACCGGCAGCATCGCCCACGGCTGCACCGCCGCCGGCAACGACCAGGTGCGCTTCGAGGTCGCGCTGCGCACGCTCGCGCCGGAGCTGGAGGTGATCGCGCCGGTGCGCGACCGCGCCTTCAAGCGCCAGGAAGAGCTCGACTACCTCACGCAGCGCGGCCTGCCTGTGCCGCCGCACGGCGCCGCCTATTCGATCAACCGCGGCCTCTGGGGCGTGAGCATCGGCGGCAAGGAGACACTCACCTCGCAGGGCAGCCTGCCCGACGACGCTTGGGTGCTCTCGCGCGACGCGTTCACGAAGCCGCTTCCGCCGCGGCGGATCGTGCTGCGCTTCGAGCAAGGCGTGCCCTGCGGCCTCGACGGCCAAGCGATGACACCGGTCGCCGTCATCGAAGCACTGGAGGCGATCGCCGGACCCTACGGGATCGGCCGCGGCATCCATCTCGGCGACACCATCATCGGCACCAAGGGCCGCGTCGCCTTCGAAGCGCCCGCTGCCGAAGTGCTGCTGAACGCGCATCGCGAGCTCGAGAAACTCGTCCTCACCGCACGCCAGCAGCGCATCAAAGAATCGCTCGCCGGCCCCTACGGCGACTGGGTGCACGAGGGGCAGCTGCTGGACCCCGCCTGCCGCGACATCGAGGCGCTGTTCATCGGGTCGCAAGCGCGCGTCACCGGCACGGTGACGGTGCTGCTGCGCCCCGGCTCGGCCTTCGTCGAGGGCACGGATTCACCGTATTCGCTGATGGCCGCCTCGAAGGGCGTCTACGGCGAAGCCACCGGCGAATGGACGCCGGCCGATGCGCTGGGTTTCTCGCGCATCGTCGGCTTGCCGGGCATGTTCCACCATCGCGCAGGCACACAAGGAGCCAAAGGCCAATGAGGACCATCGTCGTCGACAAGATCGCCTCCATCACCCAGGCCTGCGGCCTCGGTCACGAGGTGCGCATCGCCACGGACGACCTGCCGTCCGAGGAAGGCGTCGTCGTGGTGGTGGAGATCCTCTCCGCCAAGGCGAACTACAACACGATCGAGCTCACCAGCGGCCGCATGGCCAAGGTGAACAAGGGCGACATCGTCGTGGGCGCACTCGGCCACCGCAAGGCGCTGTTCGGTTACTCGGGCCACGTGCCGCCGAAGCTCGCTGCGGGCGACGTCATCCAGATGCTCAACATCGGTGGCGTGCTCGGCATCTGCGACTCGGCCAACCCGGACAAAGGCAAGCCGTTCGATTGCCGCGTGCTCGGCGTGGTGCTCACCTTCCCCTACCTGGGTGAGCGCATCGGCGTACCGGCGCGCGCCGGCTACCGCAAGCTCGACCTCGCCGCGACCCTCGACACGCAGGGTGTCCCGGTGGTCGCGCTCGCGGGCACCTGCATGGAGGCCGGCAAGACCGCCGCCGCCTGTGCGATGGTGAGCCGGATGCGCCATCGTGGCCTCGTGGTCGATTGCTTCAAGGCGACCGGTGTCTCGCTGCGCCGCGACATCCTCGCCATGGAGGACGCCGGCGCGCGTCATTCCATGATCTTCACCGACCTCGGCATCATCACCTCGACGCCGGCGGTCGGCCCTGCACTCACCCGCACCATGATCACAGAGCTCGCCGCGAAGAAGCCCGACGTCATCGTGTTCGAGCTCGGCGACGGCATCCTGGGCGCCTATGGCGTCGATGCCATCCTCGACTGCGACGACATCCGCGGTGCGCTCACGGGCGTGGTGCTGTCGGCCAACGACCCGGTCGCGGCTTGGGGCGGCGTCAAGTTGATGCGCGAGCGCTTCAAGATCGAGCCCTGCGCCGTCACCGGCCCCGCCACCGATAACGCGGTGGGCGTCGACATCATCCGCGATCAGATGGGCGTGCCGGCGTTCAACGCACTCACCGACGGCATCGGCCTCGGCGACCGCGTGATCGAGGCGATCGGCCTCGCCGCGAAGTTCCCGACCGCACACTGAGCACAGGAACTCCGCCTGCCATGTCACGCATCCCCATCCTGATCCTCGGCGGCACCGGCTATGTGGCCGGCGAAGCGCTGCGCCTCGTGCTCGGGCATCCGCAGTTCGAGGTCGCAGGCATCCTGTCCGACTCGCAGCCAGGGGAACCGGTCGCGAAATCTTTCCCGCATCTCGCGCCCGTGCTCGGCGACCTGCGCTTCGTCTCCGAAGCGGAGATCATGACGCTCGTCGCGACACTGCCGGTGAGCGGGGTGTTCGCCGCGGCGCCACATGGTGTCAGCGCCGCGCTCATCGACCGCCTGCTCGGCGCCGCAGAGGCGGCAGGCACCCGCCCTCGGGTCGTCGACATCTCCGCGGATCACCGTTATCCGACCGCCGAGGCCTATGCTGCGGTGTACAAGCACCCGCACGGCGCGCCCGCGCGGCTTGCCGAGTTCAGCTGCGCGGTGCCCGAGCACCTCACCGCCGTACCGACACCGCACATCGCGCATCCCGGCTGCTTCGCGACCGCGACGCTGCTCGCCTCGGTACCGCTGCTCGCAGCCGGTCTCGTGACGCCGACGCTGTTCGTGAGCGGCGTGACAGGCAGCACAGGTTCCGGGCGCAAGCCCGTGGAGGGCACCCACCATCCGACGCGGCACAGCGACCTCTATTCGTACAACGCGCTCGTACACCGGCACATCCCCGAGATCACGTCCTGTGCCGCAGCAGCGACCGGCGTCACCGCCGACTTCGCCTTCGTGCCGCACTCGGGTCCCTTCGCGCGCGGCATCCATGCCACGGTGCAGGCGACGCTCACGCGCCCCGCAGACACCGCCGCCGTGCTCGCCGCACTGCGCACTTTCTACGCGGACTCGCCGTTCGTGCGCGTCACCGACGGCGCGCCACGCATCAAGGACATCGTCGGCAGCAACTACGCGACGCTCTCGGCGGCGGCCAACGGCCGTACGGTCGCCGTGATGTGCGCCATCGACAACCTCACCAAAGGCGCAGCCGGCGGCGCGATGCAGTGGATGAACCGTCTGCTCGGTCTGCCCGAAACCACCGGACTCACCCATTCCGCGACAGGCTGGACATGAGCACCACAGATTTTCTCGCACCGGTCTTCGCGCAGTACGCCATGGAAGTGGTGGGCGCGGAAGGCGTGTTCCTGCACACGCGCGACGGACGTCGTGTGCTCGATCTCTACGGCGGCCACGCCGTGGCGGCGCTCGGCTACGGTCACCCCGGCTGGACCCGGGCGGTGTCGGCACAAGCGGCCGCCTGCAACTTCCAGAGCAACGCCGTACCGATGGAGGTGCGCGTACGCGCCGCCACCAAGCTCGCGCGCTTCGCCGGCGGACACTTCGACAGCATCTTCTTCGTGAACTCCGGCGCCGAAGCCAACGAGAACGCGCTGCGTATGGCGTTCAAGATGACACGCCGCACGCGTGTGGTCGCGGTCGAGGGTGGATTCCACGGCCGCACCGCCGCCGCAGGCGCGATCACCTGGGGTGCCGACAAGAAATGGTATGAATTCCCGCGCACGCCCTTCGATGTGAGCTGGGTACCGCGGCGCGACATCTCAGCGATCGCCGGCACCGTCGGCGAGGACGTCGCCGCGGTGATCGTCGAGCCCGTACAGGGCGTCGGCGGCGCCTTCGACATGGGCGCAGAGTTCCTCGCGGCGCTGCGCGCGCGCTGCGATGCGGTCGGCGCGCAGCTCATCTTCGACGAAGTGCAGATCGGCGTCGGCCGAAGCGGCCAGCCGTTCGCCGCCGATCTATACGGCGTGCGGCCCGACATGATCACCACCGCCAAAGCCCTCGGCAACGGCTTCCCCTGCGGAGCGTTGTTGATGACCCCAGCGGTCACCGCCGCGCTCAAGCTCGAGGGCCTCGGCACCACCTTCGGCGGCGGGCCCATGGCCTGCGCCGCCATCGAGGCCACGATCGACGGCATCGAATCGCAGGACCTGATGGCGAACGTCCGGCGGGTCTCGCAGTACATCCGCGAGACCTGCACCGTCGGCCCGGTGGTGGGACATCAAGGCGCCGGGTTCCTGCATGGGCTCATCTGCGACCGGCCGGCCAAGGAGGTCCAAACCGCCCTGCTCGCACGGAACATCCTCGCCGGCGTCAGCGGCGATCCGCGCGTGGTTCGGCTGCTGCCGCCCTACACGCTGCGCGAGGCCGAAGTCGACCTGCTGCGTGCGGCACTGGAGGACCTGTGAAGCACTTCCTCGACCTCGCCGATCTCAGCCGAGACGAGGTGCTCGATCTCCTCGCGCTCGCTCGCCGCCTCGAGGCTCATCCCGAGCCGCGCGCGCTCGCGGGAAAGATCTTGGGGCTCGTGTTCTTCAACCCCTCGCTGCGTACGCTCGCCTCCTTCCAGGTCGGCATGCAGCGGCTCGGCGGCAGCTCGTTCGTGATCACCCCGGGGCAAGGGACCTGGCAGCTCGAGACCCGGCTCGGCGCGGTGATGGACGGCGGCTGCGCCGAGCACATCCGCGAGGGCCTGCCCGTGCTCGCCTCCTACGCCGATGCGCTCGGCATCCGTGCCTTCGCCGAAGGCAAGGACCTCGCCGAGGATGTCGCCGAAACGCGTTTCAAGGCGATGGCCGCCGTGGTCGACAAACCGCTCGTCAACCTCGAGTCGGCGATGAGCCATCCCTGCCAATCGCTCGCCGACTGGAAGACGATGGACGAGCTCGCCGTCCCGCAGCGCGCCAAGTTCGTGCTGTCCTGGGCCAACCACCCGCGCGTCACGCCGCTCGCCGTCCCGGCTTCCACGGTGCACATGGCCGCGCACCGCGGCATGGAGGTGGTGGTGCTGCGCCCGGACGGATTCGCGCTGCCGCCCGAGGTCATGGACAAGGCCCGCGCTGCCGCGGCCGCCTCCGGTGGCTCGGTGCGCGAGACCGATGATCGCGCCGAGGCGCTCGCCGGAGCACAGATCCTCTATGCCAAAGAATGGGGCTCGACGAGGCACTACGGCGACGCCGCGGGTGACGCCGCCCTGCGCGCTGGACTCCATGATTGGACCGTGCGGGAGGACTGGTTCTCCCGGTCCCAGCCCGACTGCAAGTTCATGCACTGCCTGCCGGTGCGGCGAAACGTCGCCGTCGCCGACGAGGTGCTCGACGGCCCGCGCAGCATCGTGCAGCGCGAGGCCTACAACCGCCTGCCCGCCCAGATGGCGGTGCTGCACCGTCTGCTCGCCTGACCGACCGCCCGCCGAAGGAGACCTTAACGATGATCATGCACCGTGCCGACCCTGCCGCCGTCATCCGCGCGTTGCGCAGCGCCGCGCCCTACATCCGCCTCTACAAGGGCAAGACCTTCGTCGTGAAGGCGGGCGGCGGAGTGTTCGGCGACGCCGGCGCGACGCGCGCGCTGGTCGAGCAGATCGCCGTGCTGCACTCGCTCGGTGTCCGCGTCGTGTTCGTGCACGGTGGCGGCCCGCAGCTCACCGAGGTCACGGAGAAGCTCGGCGTGCCCACCAAGATGATCGAAGGACGCCGCGTCACCGACGCGGAGTCCGTCGATGCGACCGCGATGGTGCTGTCGGGGCTGATCAACACCCGCATCCTCGCCGCCTGCCGCGAGCTCGGCATCCCGGCAGTGGGCATCAGCGGTGTCGATGCCGGCCTGATCCAGGCGCACAAGCGCGCGCCCGTGAAGATGCAGGGCAGCGATGAGACCGTCGACTACGGTTTCGTCGGCGACATCGACCACGTCGACACCGACGTGCTGCGCAAGCTGCTCGACAACGGCTTGATGCCCGTGATCTCGCCGCTCTCGAGCGACGACGCCGGCACGCTGCTCAACATCAACGCCGACACCGTCGCCGCCGCCATCGGCGCGGCGCTCGGTGCCGAGAAGCTGGTGCTCTGCACCGGCGCACCGGGCATCCTCGCCGACATCAACGATCCGACCTCGGTCGTGTCCTACACCGACCTCGCCGGGCTCGCGAAGCTGCGCAGCGAGGGTCGCATCAACGACGGCATGCTGCCGAAGGCCAAAGCCATCGAGATCGCCATCCAGGGCGGCGTGCAGCGCGTGCACGTCATCTCCTACAAGGCGCCCGATGCTATCCTCGCCGAAGTGTTCACCAACGAAGGCACGGGGACGCTAGTGGTCGCGGACATCGGCAAGCTCGCACCGGCGGAGCTCGCGGCAGGCAACGCCCAGCCGTGAGCCGCCTCTGGGACAAGGGCGCACCGCTCGACGAGCGGGTGCTCGCCTGGACCGCAGGCGAGGACCACGCGCTCGACGACCGTCTGGTCGCCTACGACGCGCGCGCCAGCATCGCGCACGCGCAGATGCTGCACGCGCAGGGACTCCTCAGCGCTGCTGACCTCGAAGCCATCGAGGACGGGCTGGAAGCGCTCGCCGCAGCGCACGCCCAGGGCGCGTGGCGTGTCGAGCTCGCCGATGAGGACGGCCAGACGGCGCTCGAGCGTCGGCTGACGGCGCGCATCGGCGCCGCAGGCGGCCGGGTGCATCTTGGGCGCTCGCGCAACGACCAGGTGCTCACGGCGCTGCGACTCTACCTGCGCGATGCCGCCGAAGCGGTGGCCTGCGGCGCCGAGTCCGTCGCGCTGGCGCTCGAGGCGCTCGCCGACCGCGAAGGCGAGCTCGCGCTCCCGGGCTACACCCACATGCAGCAGGCGATGCCGAGCTCGGTCGCGCTCTGGGCCGGCGGTTTCGCCGCCGAACTGCGCGATGACGCTGCAGGCCTGCGCGCTGCGCAACGCCGTATCGGCAAGAGCCCGCTCGGCTCCGCCGCGGGCTACGGCACGCCAGGATTGCCGCTCGACCGCGAGGCGACCTGCCAAGCGCTCGATTTCGATGCGGTGCAACAGCCCGTGACCGCCGTGCAGCTCTCGCGCGGCAAGGCCGAGTCCCAGTTGCTGTTCGAGATCACGCTGCTGATGCAGGACCTCGGTCGCTTCGCCACGGACGTCTGCCTGTTCTACACGCAGGAGTTCGCGTTCGTCCGGCTCGACGATGCGTTCACGACCGGCTCCTCGATCATGCCCCAGAAACGCAACCCGGATGTGTTCGAGCTGCTGCGCGGTCGCACCGGCACAGCCCAAGGCTGCCTCATCGAAACGCTCGGCATCGTCACCAAACTGCCTTCGGGCTATCAGCGTGACCTTCAATTGTTGAAGGTTCCGCTGTTCCGCGGTATCGACCTCGCGCTCGCCAGCACCGCGATCCTGGCGCCGGCGATCGATGCGATGGCGTTCGTACCCGAGAACATCCGTCTCGATCCTTCGATCCACGCCGCCGAACGTGCCAACCGTCTGGTCGTCGAGGAAGGCATCCCGTTCCGCGAAGCCTATCGACGGATCGGCGCGCAGCTGCGGGGCGAGGACCCGGCGTGAGCGCGCCTGCGGACCCGAAGCCTCTCTGGTGGCCCGGCGTCACGCTCGAAGGCATGAACACGCGGTCGGCTGGCACCTTGGTCAGCCACCTCGGGATCCGCCTCACCGAGCTCGGGCCGGATTTCCTGCGCGGTACGATGCCGGTGGACGAACGGACCGTGCAGCCCGTGCGTATCCTTCACGGCGGCGCCTCCGTGGTGCTCGCCGAGACGCTCGCAAGCGTCGCCGCGAACTGCTCGGTCGACCCCGCTCGCTTCGCCGTCGTCGGGCAAGAGATCAACGCCAACCACGTCCGCGCGGCGCGTGAGGGCAGCATGGTCGAAGGCACCACACGCCCCCTGCACCTCGGCGCCCGCAGCCAGGTCTGGTCCATCGAGATTGTCAACGCGGCGAGACAGCTCGTCTGCGTGTCGCGCATCACCCTGGCGGTGATCGACCGCCCCGCCCGCTAGAGGACATCGCCATGGACGACCGCACCCCAGATCCTTCGCTCATCAGCTACACGCACATCATCTACGCCCTGCACGCGTTGTCGGTGGTGATCGCGCTCACCAGCGCCGCCACGGTCATCGGTAGCTTCATCTTCGGCCTGCCCTCCATCGTCGCCGTGGTGATGAACTACATGCGCCGCAAGGACGCCGTCGGCACCTGGATCGAGTCGCACTTCCGTTGGCAGATCCGCACTTTCTGGGGCGCTGCGTGGTCGACGCTGCTGGTCGGCATCATCTCCGCGCCGCTCGTGCTCGCGCTGGGACTCGGCATCCTCACCTTCTTCGTCGGCATCATGATCATCAGCGTCTGGCTCATCTACCGCGTGATCCGCGGCTGGCTCGCCCTGCGCGACGGTCGGCCGATGCCGGCATGATCGCCGCGCGGTCATCGATGACGGCGCTGGCCGCGGCGCTGCTGCTGGCCGGCTGCGGACAGACCGGGCCGCTCTACCTGCCCGAGCGCGGTGAGGTCGTGGTCCGTCCTGCGGCCGAACCCGCGTCGCTCCAGACTGTCCTAGGCCAGACTGTCCTAGAAAAGGATGGTGCAGCCCCACCGACAATCGATCACCCGGTGCGTGGACCCTCGTTCCGCAGGTTATAATCCGTTTCCCCGACGCTCACCTCCCAAGCAAAGGAACTTGCCATGAACAACCCGAAGCTGACCCGTCGTCAGATCCTGGGCGCTACGGTGCTCGGTCTGCCCGCCATCCCGGTCGTGGTCGAAACCGCTTTCGCCCAAGCGAAGCCGGCTGCCGCTGCGCTGCCGGTGCTGAGCCCCACCGAACCTGCCGCCAAGGCGCTCGGCTACGTCGAAGACGCCAAGAAGGTCGATGCAAAAACGAACCCGAGCTACAAGCCGGGCCAGATCTGCGGCAACTGTCTGCAGTGGGCCGATAAGAACCGCAAGGCGCCGCTCGCCAAGTGCAACCTCTTCCCCGGCAAACAGGTGAAGAACCCGGGCTGGTGCAAGGTCTGGGTCAAGGCACCGGGCACCTGATCCCGCGCTGACGCCATCCGACGCTGACACGCACATGACACGACCCCGGGCAGTGGCCTCCCGCGCGCTGCCCGGCGTTCGTGGTCGGTTCTGGTCAAACGTCCACACGCTCGCAGCGCTCGCCGGCCTGACGGTGTTGGCGGGCTGCTCGCCCACACCGCCGCCCGCGCCCTTCAACTCCACGGAAGTCTCCGGCATCGACTACGGCCGCGGTCTCGTCATCGCCGACGACACCGGCCAGCCCCGCCGGCTCGAGGACTTCCGTGACAAGGTCACGCTCGTCTTCTTCGGGTTCACCGCCTGCCCCGATGTCTGCCCGACGACGCTCGCCCGGTTGCGCCAGGCGCGCGCCGCGCTCGGCCCCGACGCCGAGCGTGTACAGGTGGTGCTGGTGTCGGTGGACCCCGAGCGCGACACGACGGAGCGGCTGCAGGCCTATGTGCGCAGCTTCGACCCCTCGTTCACGGCGCTGCGCCCGGAACCCAAAGAATTGGAGGTGGTGGTCAAGGCCTTCCACGCAATCGCCGTCAAGGTCCCGACGCCCGACGGCCGCGACTACACCATCGACCACTCGGCCGTGATCTATGTCTACGACCGCAGCAACCGGCTGCGCTTGATCACGCAGCCCGACTTCAGCATCGACGGATTCGCCGCCGACCTGCGCCGCCTCGCGCGGGAGTCCTGAGCCATGGGGGATCCCGCCGCGAGCGACGCGGACGCGCGCGGACCGGGCGCCCCTGACCTCGTGCTGATCGACGGGTCGTCGTATCTTTACCGTGCATTCCATGCGCTGCCGCCGCTGACCAGCCCGCAAGGCGAGCCGACCGGCGCCGTGCTCGGTGTCCTCAACATGTTGCTGAAGTCCCTGCGTGAGCACGACGGCGCGCAGCTCGTCGTCGTGTTCGATGCACCCGGCCGCACTTTCCGCGACGATCTCTTCGCCGCCTACAAGGCGCACCGGCCGCCGATGCCCGACGACCTGCGTGCCCAGGTCGAGCCGCTGCTCGAAGCCGTGCAGGCGCTCGGGCTGCCGTTGCTGCGCATCGGCGGGGTCGAAGCCGACGACGTCATCGGCACCCTCGCGCGTCGCGCGGCCGACGCCGGTCGTCGCGTGCTCATCTCGACCGGCGACAAGGACATGGCACAGCTGGTCGGTCCGCACATCACGCTCATCAACACCATGACGGGCAGCACCTACGACCGCGATGGCGTCAAAGCCAAGTTCGATGTCTGGCCCGAGCAGATCATCGACTACCTCGCGCTCGTGGGCGACAGCTCCGACGGCATCCCCGGCATCGACAAGGTCGGCCCCAAGACCGCCGCCAAGTGGCTCAACCAGTACGGCACGGTCGACGTGCTCGTCACTCAGGCCGCGGAGATCCCTGGAAAGACGGGCGAGAACCTGCGCGCCGGACTCGAGACGCTATCGCTGTCGCGCGACCTCGCGACGATCCGCTGCGACCTCGAGTTGCCCGCGGACACGCAGGATCTCGCACGCCGTCCGACCGACGAATCGGCCTTGCGTACGCTCTACACGCGCTTGGGGTTCAAGAACCTGCTGCGCAGCTTGGGTGGTGCAGAGGGCTCGGCGACCGAGGACGGTACGGGCGAGCACGCCGCCCGCGCACCTGCCTTCCGCGACACGGGCGTGGCGCCGTCCGCTGCACCCGACGGCAGCGCGCTCGTCGCCGACCCGGCGCTGCTCGCCGCACCTCGCGAGTACGAGGTCGTGCTCGACGAGGCCGCGCTCGGGCGCTGGCTGGAGACGCTTGCGCAGAGCGCGCTCTTCGCCTTCGACACCGAGACGACCTCGCTCGATTACATGCAAGCGCGCATCGTCGGCGTGTCGTTCTGCGTCGAACCGGGTCGCGCGGCCTATGTGCCGCTCGGACACGACTATGTGGGTGCACCCGAGCAGCTCGACCGCGACGCCGTGCTTGCCCGCCTGAAGCCGTTGCTCGAGGCGCCCCTGCCGCGCAAGGTCGGTCATCACCTGAAGTACGACGCGCATGTGCTCGCCAACCACGACATCGCGCTCGGCGGCATGGCCTACGACACCATGCTCGAGTCCTATGTCTGGAACAGCGTCGCCACCCGCCACGACATGGACTCGGCCGCCGAACGCTACCTCGGCCTCAAGACCATCACCTACGAGGAGGTCGCCGGGAAAGGCGCGAAACAGATCCCGTTCAGCCAGGTCTCCATCGAGACCGCGAGCACCTACGCCGCCGAGGACGCCGATGTCACGCTGCGGCTGCACCGGACGCTCTGGCCCGCGATCGAACGCGAACCGCTGCTGCGGCGGCTCTACGAGAATTTCGAGCAGCCGCTCGTGCCGGTGCTGCAGCGCATGGAGCGACGGGGCGTGCTCATCGACCGCGAGATGCTGCGCATGCAGGGCGGCGAGCTCGCGCGGCGCGCCGAGGAACTCAAGGCCGCCGCGCACGCCGAAGCCGGCACCGAGTTCAACGTCGATTCACCGAAGCAGCTGCAGCAGATCCTCTACGAGAAGATGAACCTGCCCGTGCTGCGCAAGACGCCGACCGGACAGCCCTCGACCGCGGAAGATGTGCTCGAGCAGCTCGCCGAGTCCTTCACGCTGCCGAAGCTGATCCTCGATTACCGCAGCATCGCCAAGCTGCGCAGCACCTACGCCGACAAACTCCCGACCCAGGTGAACCCGGACACCGGCCGCGTCCACACCTCGTACCATCAGGCCGTGGCACAGACCGGTCGTCTGTCCTCGACGGACCCCAATCTGCAGAACATCCCGATCCGCACGCCCGAAGGTCGGCGCATCCGCCAAGCGTTCATCGCGCCGCCCGGTCAGGTGCTGCTCGCCGCCGACTACTCGCAGATCGAGCTTCGCATCATGGCCCACCTGTCGGGCGATGCGAGCCTGATCGCCGCCTTCGAGGCGGACCGCGACGTGCACCAGGCGACCGCCGCCGAGGTCTTCGGCGTCCCGTTGTCCGAGGTCAGCACCGACCAGCGCCGCTCGGCGAAGGCCATCAACTTCGGTCTCATCTACGGCATGTCCGCCTTCGGCCTCGCGCGCCAGCTCGGCATCGGCCGCAACGAGGCGCAGCAGTACGTCGATCTTTATTTTGAGCGCTATCCGGGCGTGAAGACCTACATGGACCGTACCCGCGATGGGGCCAGAGAGCGCGGCTATGTCGAGACCGTGTTCGGGCGCCGGCTGTATCTTCCGGAGATCCGCTCACGCAACCGCGCGATGCAGCAATATGCCGAGCGCAGCGCGATCAACGCGCCGATGCAGGGCACGGCCGCCGATCTCATCAAGCTCGCGATGATCGCCGTCGATCGCTGGTGCGAGGACGAAGGGCGGGACGATGCGCGGCTCATTATGCAGGTGCATGACGAACTCGTGCTCGAAGTGCGCAAGGATGCGCTCGAGCGCGTCACCGAAGCCGTCCGCGGATGCATGGTCGCCGCCGGCCAGGGCGCGTTGCGGGTGCCGCTGAAAGTCGATGTCGGCCGCGGCACGAACTGGGACGAAGCACACTGAGTCCTGTCGCACCATCGCAAAAAAGCGCGGCATAAGCGCTTGATTTTAATCAGATTTTATTTTTTGGATTCCGGGAACCAATCCGGGCGCCGCGCGGTCTGATTACCCGAATGCACTGCGTTCCCCGCTTCTCCCTCCCTGAGCGGGTTCCCGGCCTTCAGACCTGTGCCGGGTTCGTCTGCCCCGGTATCCGAGCGATCGGTTACCGGGGTTTTTTTTGCCCCGCCGTCGCCTCGGTCAGCCGCCCTTCGGCGTGACAGCCCCCGACTCCCAGAGCCCCTGCAGCGCCCCCTGCGCCTCCTTGACCCCGAGGCCGCTGTGCGCCGAGAACACCTGCGCCGTGGCGGCATCGCCGAGAGCCGCCCGACTCTCGCGCAGCAGCGCCGCGCGCTCGGCCTGATTCAGTTTGTCAGCCTTGGCGAGCAGCACATGCACGCCACGCCGGTCGGGGTGCGCCCACTCGATGAGCGCAAAGTCCTCGGCACGCAGGCCGCGCCGGGAATCGACGATCAGCACGAGGCCCCGCAGGGAGTCCCGTACCCGAAGCGCCTCGAGGAGCGGCACCCACTTGCGTCGCTCGGCAGGCGGCGCCTCCGCGTAACCATATCCGGGCAGATCGACGATCCGCCGGCCCGCACCGAGTTCGAAGTAGTTGAGCAAGCGGGTCTGACCCGGGGTCTTGCTGGTGCGGGCGAGGGCTTTGCGCTCGGCGATGGCGTTGATCGCACTGGACTTGCCCGCATTGGAACGGCCGGCGAAAGCGACCTCGGCACCCTGATCGGGCGGGAACTGCGCGGGGGCGGCCACGCTCAGAAGGAAATCGACCTGGGGGAAGCGTGACACCGCCATAGTGTAAACTGCGCAGCCCAGGTTCGAACGTCCCGGAGCCCGCTCGATGTCCACCGTCCTGCCCCGCGCCGCCCTGCTTGCCGCGCTTGCCGTCACCGCGTTCGCCACTTTGCCTGCCACGGCCCGCGCCGATGCCGCCGCTGCGACGGCTGCCGCCGAAGCCGGCGCCGCGAAAGTCGCCGTCTGCACCGCCTGCCACGGCGCCAACGGCAACAGCATGAACCCAGAGTGGCCGAACCTTGCGGGGCAAGGCAGCGCCTACGTCACCGAGCAACTGAAGCTCTTCCGCGCCGGTCATCGCAACAACCTCGTGATGTATCCGCTCGCGATGGCGCTCACCGACGAAGACATCCGCGACCTCGCCGCCTACTTCGCGCGCCAGACCCCGACCGGCCTCGAAGCCGATCCGGCGACGCTCGATCTCGGCAAGCGCCTCTACCGTGGCGGCGACCCGGCGCGCGGCATCCCTTCCTGCACCGGCTGCCACGGCCCGAACGGCCTCGGCAACCTCACCGCCGGCTACCCGAAGCTGCGCGGACAGCACGCCGCCTACACCCTCAAGCAGCTCAATGATTACGGCACCGGGCAGCGCTATCTGGATGTCACCACCGGGGCGAAGACCCGTTCGCGCAACGGTCATATGATGACCGCGGTCAGCCAACGCCTCACCGACGAAGAGAAGGCTGCGCTCGCCAACTACATCCAGGGCCTGCGCTGATGCGCACGCTCGTCTTCGCGCTGCTCGCAGTGCTCGGCTTCGGCGCGGCCCCGCAAGCGCTCGCCCAAGGCACGCCGGCCGCGCGTGCCGCGGCGGCGCCCACCGCCAGCACGCCGATCCCCGCCAAGTGGCAGGCCGGCCGTCATTACCGCCTCCTCAACCCTTCCGTGCCGACCAACGTCGCGCCGGGCAAGGTCGAGGTCGTCGAGGTGTTCTGGTATGGCTGCGGCGCCTGCTACATGCTCGATCCGTACCTCGAGAGCTGGAAGAAGACCAAGCCCGCCGCGGCTGAGCTCGTTCGCCTCCCGGTCACCTGGAACGACGGCGCCAAGCGCCACGCGAAGCTCTTCTATGCGCTTCAGGCGCTGAAACAGGACGGACGCCTCCACACCAAGGTCTTCGACAGCATCCATCGCGGCGGCAACGGCCTCATCGCCCGCGACGACGCGGCCACGCTCGCCCTGCAGCGGGACTGGGTGAAGGCCAATGGCGTCGATCCGACGGCCTACACCAGTGCCTGGAACTCCATGTCGGTCGATGTGAAGCTGCGCCAAGCCGATGACCTCGTGCGCCGCTACCGTGTCGAGGGCACTCCCGCGATGATCATCAACGGCAAGTACTTCACCGACATCAACTCCGCCGGTGGCGTGCCGCAGATGCTCGAGCTCATCAACGCCCTCGTCGCCTCGGAGACCCGCCGCTAAGACCGCGGCGCGCGCTCCAGACCCCGCGCGCCAGACCGTGTTTGCCAGACCTTAGTTTGTATGATCAGCAGTTTCCTGCTCGACGACACGGGTCTGCACCGCAGCGCAGACGCCCCGGGGGCGGCGCTGCCGTCCGACACGCTCTGGATCGATCTGCTCGAGCCCTCCGCCGACGAAGAGCAACGCGTCGAGTCGCAGTTCGGCATCGATGTGCCGACCCGCGAGGAGATGCGCGAGATCGAGACCTCGAACCGCCTCTACGAAGAGGCGGGCGCGCTCTACATGACGGCCACCGTCGTCACCCGGATCGACACCGACCGGCCCGAGAGCAGTCAGGTCACCTTCATCCTGACGCGCGACACGCTCATCACCAACCGCTACACCGACCCGCTGCCGTTCCGTCGCTATATCGCCTACGCCGCGCGGCATGCGGCGCAGTGCACCAGTGCGATATCCGTGCTCGCCGGTCTGCTCGAGGCGCTCGTCAACCGCATCGCCGATGTGCTCGAACGCGTCGGCGGCGACATGGACACGCTGTCGTCCGAGGTGTTCACGGCACCGGCACCCGGCATGCGTCGCCGCACCCGGGACTACCGCGCCATCCTCGAGCGCGTCGGTCGCGCGGGCGATCTCAACTCCAAGGCGCGCGAGGCCCTCTCCAGCCTGTCGCGCCTGCTCGTGTTCCTGCAGCAGGCCGAGCATCCGCAGATGAACACCGAGATGCGCAACCGCCTGCGCACCCTGTCGCGCGATGTCAGCCAGATGAGCGACCACGCCGGCTTCATCGGCTCGAAGGTGCAGTTCCAGCTCGATGCGACGCTCGGCATGATCAATATCGACCAGAACAACATCCTGAAGATCTTCTCGGTGGCGACCGTCGTGCTGTTGCCGCCGTCGGTGATCGGCGCCATCTTCGGCATGAACTTCGACCTGATCCCGGCCGCCAGCCAGCCCTGGGGGTTCTGGGGCGCGATCGGCCTGATGGTGGTGTCGGCCGTCGTGCCCTGGTGGGCGTTCAAGCGGCTGGGGTGGTTGTAGTTATAATGCTCACAGGCGCCCGTAGCTCAGCTGGATAGAGTACTGCCCTCCGAAGGCAGGGGTCACAAGTTCGAATCTTGTCGGGCGCGCCATCTCCACCGACACCGCCCCGGTCGACACGATGCCCCACCGACGCGCTTGGATGGCCCTGCTGCTCGCGGCTGCGGGCATCGCCGCCCCGACCGCGTACAGCGAGCCGCTACCGATGGCTCAGGCGGACTCGCCGTACGATGTACTGGTGGTGGCGAACCTCAACGCCTTCCCCAAGAACATCGATGGATCGCTGCGGCTCGCCGACCCGGCCTCCGGAGTCGAGATCAGCACCTGCTACCTGAACGACCACAGCGACAAGGCCTTCGTCTGGCCGACGACCCTGAACGACCGCAAGCGGCGCAAGGCCCTCGAACCCCTGCTCGATGTGCCCACGGCGTATGAGGCGCAGGGCGTTCCACAGCTGTCCGAGGAGGTGCAGACCAGCCTGCGCCGAGCGCTCAAGCCGCTCGTGAAGGCGAGGAACAGCTCCTCGCGCGACGGCACCGTTCGGTTCGACTGCGACCTCTACCGGTACGAACGCACCCATGGCGCAGCAGAGATCGCCATCACCGCGCGGGCGTTCGCGATCCCGGCGTATCTCGTGCCGGCGCTCGTGACGGAACTGCAGAGCTATCGGGCCTATTCGGAACCGGAGAAGTTCGCGCCGGACCAGTACACGGTGATCGGCCGCGTCACGCTCGTCGACCTTCAGAGCCGCGCCAAAGATAAGGAAGCGACGCTGATCGCCCGGCGCGAGCTGCTCGACGCCTATCGGGCTGCAGCCCTCGTACATGATGATGCGCGCGTGGGGTTGGTGCATCTGGACAGACCCGCCCTGCAACCCGTCGTCTGCGTCATCAAGGGCGCGGGCGCCGCGCACGATGCGACCATCACCTACATCGAGCGGTGGCGACCGGTCTACCGTCGCGAACTGCAGTCCTATCTCGTCGACCGAGAAGATGCGCGCGCGGCCGTCCTCGACGAGGTCCCTGATACGAGCAAGCGCGTCGAGCTCCCGGGCGTCGACGACGCGTTCATCGGCATGACCGGCTCCAGAGCCTGCGACGCCTTCGCCGGTCCGCCCGCAAAGGTGATGCAGGTCCACGATGCGTTGCGCCGTGACCATGCGAAGCTGCCCCTGCGCCTCGCCGGACTGGGCGATGTGCCGATGCTCGCGGAGCAGTTCGCCGCGGACGCAGGCTTCAGCCGCTATCGCGACCTCGAGTTCGCGCGGACCCTCGGGACCACGCGCGGACAAGCGTTATCGCTCATCGAACAGGGCATCGCCGACCCGTCGACCTACGAGGCCTTGCGGGCCGAGATCCGCAGCAGCGGCTACTCGCCCTCGTCCGATCTCACTCTGGCGCTCGTCTATCTGCAAGATCGGCGCACCGGCGCGTCGCGCGGTCTGTCGGCGGTGGCGGAGCGCGATCGACGTGTGGAAGAAGACGCGCAGCGCACCGCAGCGCTGCAGGCGCAGCGACGCGCCGAACAAGCGGCCTTCGATGCTGAATATCCCTACGAGATCGTCCTGCAGTGCGGCCTCGTCGGCCGCCACACCGCCATCGTCCCCTGTTTCGCAGGCGACACCGACGGCGGCAACACGCAACTGGAACTGCGCACACCCGACCGTTATGCCCTGTACCAGTTCTTCGAACTGCGGGCCGCCGGTACCGAGGTGCCGGGCGAAGGCCTCAAGATCTCCGTGAAGCGACCGTTCAGCCTGAAGGCCCAGAACGCCGACGCACGGCTCACTTTGACGGTCACGGTGCGCGAGAAACGCAGCGGCAGCGTGCTTTTCGTGAAATCGGTCGGGCAGTTCGGTGTGATCAGCACCGACTTCTAGCGGCGGACCTGCGCTCAGCCCGTCGCCACCCGCTCCATCAACGCCCGGATCGCGGAGTTCGCACGATAGCCGGGGGTGCCGAACTCGCGGTTGATCTCCAAGTGGTTACCAGGGTCGGGGACACGCTCGACGCGCAGCCCCGCCCGTTGCAGCGCATCGCCGAACTGTGCCGCCTGTTCGCGCGCATCGATGCGCGATTCGGCGAACACGATCAGCCAGTCGGGCGGATCCTCTGCGTCGACATGGGCGATCGGCGATAGTGTGCGCTGACGGGCGGGATCCTCGCCGAAGGCGTCGCCATAGAGCTTGCGCGCGAGCGGCCCGCGCAGCTTGAATTCATTGGAGACATCGTAACCGGCGCCGTCGAGCAGGATCACGCCACGCACGGCGGCGCGGTCCGCGCCGAGATAACGCCCGTCCGTCGCGACCAAGGCCGCAAGGTGCGCGCCGGCGCTGTGCCCCATGATCAGGATGCGGTCCGGGTCGAAGCCGAGGCGCGCAGCATCCGCGCGCAGCGCGCGCAGGCCGGCCGCGACATCCTGCGCCTGCTCCTCCACCTGCGCATCCGGCAACACCCGGTAGCCGACCGACGCGAACGCCCAGCCCGCCTCACCGAACCACTGCGGCTTGGCGCGTACCCGTTCCGGGCTGCCCATACGCCATGCCCCGCCGTGGATGTAGACCGCCAGCGGCGGTCGCGGGGCGGCAGCGGGATAGACGGTCACCACCTGTCGGTCATGCTCGCCATAGCGCAGGGTGGTGTATGCAGACGACGCCGGGACCGCCGCGCCGACCCAGGCGGCAGCACCGAGGATCATGGTCACAGTGACCGTGACGGCGACCGTCACGGCGGGACGTCGGCGGCGGGGCGAGGGGGTCAGGGGGTTCATCCAGTAGATCCGTGGGGTCAAGGGCAGGGTCGTGGGTCCTCAGACTGGGCACGCTGGAGTTCCGTTCCCCACGATTGCCAAGCCGTCATCCGCTGCCCCATCATCCCACCCCTCCCCTGCCCCCGCAAAAGGTCGTACCGCCATGGATCGCTTCGCCAAGACAATCTCCGCCCGGACCGTCACCGCCTCCGGATTGTTCGCGCTGGCCATCGTGGCGCTCCTCGCGCTCGCAGGCCCCACGGCGGTCGCCGCGCCTTCGGCGCCGGAGGCCGGCCAAGCCGCCCCGGCGTTCCGCCTGCAAGACCAGACCGGCGAATGGCGCTCGCTCGCGGATTACCGCGGCAAGTGGGTGGTGCTCTATTTCTATCCGAAGGACGGCACCCCGGGCTGCACCACCCAGGCCTGCGAGATCCGCGACGACATCTTCGCGTTCCGCCGCGCCAACGCTGCGGTGCTCGGTGTCAGCGTCGACGCCGTGGACTCGAAGAAGGGGTTCGCCGAGGAGAACAATCTGCCCTTCCCCGTGCTGTCAGACAGCACCGCCGCCACCACCAAGGCCTACGGCGCGCTGACCAGCTACCCGCAATACAAGCTGTACAACATCTCCCGCCGCGATACTTTCATCATCGACCCGCAGGGCCGCATCGCGCGCCGCTACGAGAACGTCAACGCCGAAGGTCACTCGAAGATGGTGCTCGCGGAACTGGCGAAACTACAGAAATAAGGCCGGGGCGGCTATAATCCGTCCTACCAACCGCGCACCGCAGGGACCATCGTGAGCAAGCAGGACTCCAAGTTCTTCAACATCTTCAGCCTCGTGCTGGGCATCCTCATCGTGATCACGGTGGTGCTGTTCTCGCTGGCGCGTTCGGTGGGTGACAACACCCAGAAGACGCACCTGCTCTCCGACCCGAAATATGTGGCCGCCGTCGAGGGTCGTATCGGCAAGACGGAGGTGGCCGTGGTCGGGCAAGACAACTCCGCCCTCGCCATCGCGCCCGCTGCCGGCGTCGGTCCGTTGGTCGCTGCCGCACTGCCCGCCGATGGCCCCGCGGTCTACGAGGCCGTCTGTGGCGCCTGCCACATGAACGGCATCGCCGGCGCCCCCCGCTCCGACGACAAGGCCGCTTGGGCCCCGCGCATCGCACAGGGAACCACCACGCTCTACAAGCACGCCATCGAAGGCTACCAAGGCAAAGGCGGCTACATGCCGCCGAAGGGCGGTCGCGTGGACCTCACGGACGAGCTCGTGCAGGCCGCCGTCGACCACATGATCGCCAAGGCGCAGTAAGCCCGATCCGCATCACCCTTGATCAGCGCCGAGTGCCCGCCTCAGAGCGAGCGCTTCGGCCAGATGCACTTCCTCGATCGAGGTCGCCCCGGCCAGATCCGCCAGCGATCTCGCCACCCGCAAGCAACGATGGCGTGATCGCAGGCTGATCGCGAGCGGTCCGCGGCCGCTTGCGAGCAGCCGCCCGGCACCCGCGGAGATCTCGAGCCGCTCCTCGAGTCGTGCCGCAGGCAACGCTGCGTTGAGGCAGGCTTGCCGCCGCCACTGCCGCTCGCGGGCGGCGGCGATGCGCGCGCGCAGCGGCGCGTCATCGCAGGGTGCCTTGGCACGATGCTGGGCGAGCTCCGCCTCGCCCACCGGACCGAGCATCACCCGCAGATCGAGACGGTCGAGCAACGGTCCCGAGATCCGCGCGCGGTAACGCTCCAACTGCGCAGGCGAGCAGCCGCAAGCCGGTGCACCGCCACGCCCACCCGAACTGCCCGCCGCGTACCCGCAGGGACATGGGTTCATCGCCGCGACCAGCTGGAAAGCCGCCGGATACTCGGCTTGCTGACCGATCCGCGATACCACCACCTGCCCGGACTCGAGCGGCTCGCGCAGCGCCTCGAGCACGCGTCGGTCGAACTCCGGCAGTTCGTCCAAGAACAACACCCCGCGATGCGCCAAGGTGATCTCACCGGGACGGGCGTCTCGCCCGCCACCGATGATCGCGCTCGCCGAGGCCGTGTGGTGCGGCGCGCGGAAGGGTCGCGGCAAGCGCTCGGCCATGAGCCGACGACGCGCCTCAGGCGACCCGCCGGCGATCGAGGCGATGAGGGCGACTTCGAGCGCCTCGCGCGGCTCGAGCGGCGGCAACAAGGCGGGCAATCGCTGTGCGAGCATGCTTTTGCCGCAGCCTGGTGGCCCGACGAACAAGAGGCTGTGTCCGCCGGCGGCGGCGGCTTCCAGGGCGCGTTTGCCAAGTGCCTGGCCGCAGACATCGGCGAGACTCGGCGTGGGTGGCAGGGGTTGGTCGTCCAGCGCTTCGACACACCTCGGCTCGAGCGCTGCGGAGCGGCCTTCGAGGATCGCGCAGAGCGCCAGCAGACTCGGCGCGGTGACCGCGCGCGCTCCCGGGAGCCAACGCAGATCCGCCGCATTGCCCTGCGGCAACACGAGCGACCGCCCGGCCTCGGCGGCTGCGGCGGCCGCAGGCAACGCACCGCGCACCACGCGTATCTCGCCGTCGAGCCCCAGTTCGCCGAGGAATTCGTGATCGACCAGATCCCCTCGCGGCCGCAGTTGCCCCGAGGCGAGCAGGATCGCGACCGCGACGGCGAGATCGAAGCGCCCGCCATCCTTCGGCAGATCGGCGGGGGCGAGGTTGACGGTGATGCGTCCGGCGGGGAACTCGAAGCCCGAGTTGACGAGCGCCGCGCGCACCCTTTCTTTGCTCTCCTTCACTTCGGTGCCGGCGAGCCCGACCAGCGTGAAGCAGGGCAGACCGGCACCGAGGTGCGCCTCGACCTCGACCGGCGGCGCAGTGAGCCCGACCTGCGCTCGACAGGCGACGCGGGCGAGCGCCACAGCCGCGATCTCAGCCTGCAGGACCCGGCGGGACGCGCGACTCGAGTTCGGCGATCCGGCGTTCCAACGCTTCGAGGCGGGCGCGCGTGCGCTCGAGCACGCGCGACTGCGCGGTGAACTCGTCGCGCGCGACCAGATCGAGCCGCGCGAGGTTGGCGCGCAGCACCGCTCGGAAGTTGGACTCGAGGTCCTGCTGCATGCCGCGGAAGGCGGGTGGCACGCTCTCCAGGAGTCGGCGCGCGAGATCGTCGATGCGGAAGTCCATGGCGTGATCCTCGATGGATGTAGTGGTCGGTGGCCTCAGGCAGCGCCCGCCCCGGGATGCCCCGGAATGACGCAAGTCGCCGTGGCGAGGGGGCCAAAACGGTGCAGGCACCCCCGCCTGCGGCATCGACAGGGCCCGGAAAACCCTGTTTTGCCGCATCCGGGCGATGGCACGGTTTCTGCAACCCCTTCTCGCCCAGTCGACAGGCGAAGGATAGCGCGCTTGCGGCAGGGAACGAGAGCGGCATTTGTGCCGTGATCGTCTCGATACACGGCCCCGCCACAGGGGCGGGGATGGCGATGAAGATGATCACCGCGATCATCCGACCCCACAAGCTCGACGACCTCGAGCAGGCTGTGGCGCGGATCGGCGTGCAAGGGATGACGGTCACCGAGGTGCAGGGCTACGGCCGGCAGCACGGTCACCTCGAGGTGTATCGCGGTGCGCAGTACCGCGTCGACTTCACGCCCCGCACGCAGGTGCAGATCGTGGTGGACGACGGACTCGTCGAACCGCTGGTCGAGGCGATCGCGAACGTGACGCGCACGGGTAAGGTCGGCGACGGAAGGATCTTCGTCGCCGACATCGGACAGGCGATCCGAATCCGCACCGGCGAAACCGGTGCGGCGGCGACATGACACCGCAGACACCGGGAGAAACCACGATGACCACCATGACTTCCCTCACCCGCAGATGGATGGCCGCCGTGCTCGGCGTCGCCGCGCTGTCGGCCGCGCTCGCACCCGGCCTCGCACTGGCACAGGATGCGCCTGTACCCAACAAGGGCGATACGGCCTGGATGCTCGTGTCCACGCTGCTCGTGGTGCTGATGACCGTCCCCGGCCTCGCGCTTTTCTACGGCGGCCTGGTGCGTGCCAAAAACATCCTCTCGGTGCTGATGCAGGTGATGGTCGGCTTCTCGCTGATCGTCGTGCTGTGGTGCATCTACGGTTACTCGCTCGCGTTCACGGAAGGCAGCGCCTTCATCGGCGGTGGCGCGCGGCTGTTCATGGACGGCCTGTTCGACCCGGCGTCCGGCACCTTCTCCATGGCCGCTACCTTCAGCAAGGGCGTGTACATCCCCGAGATCGTGTTCGTCGCATTCCAGGCGACCTTCGCGGGCATCACCTGCGCATTGATCGTCGGAGCCTTCGCCGAACGCATGCGCTTCGCCGCAGTGCTCGTCTTCATGGTGATCTGGTTCACCATCTGCTACCTGCCGATCGCGCACATGGTCTGGTTCTGGATGGGTCCGGACGCCTACACCTCGGCCGAGGTGGCCGCCGAGATGAACGCCAAGGCCGGTCTGCTCTGGCAGTGGGGCGCGCTCGACTTCGCAGGCGGCACCGTGGTGCACATCAACGCGGGGGTCGCCGGTCTGGTCGGCGCGTACATGGTCGGCAAGCGCGTCGGACTCGGCCGCGAACCGCTGCCGCCGCACAACCTCGTGCTCACGATGATCGGCGCTTCGCTGCTGTGGGTCGGCTGGTTCGGCTTCAACGCCGGCTCCGCGCTCGAAGCGGGCAACTCCGCCGCACTCGCCTTCCTCAACACCCTGCTCGCCACCGCCGGCGCGGTCATCGCGTGGTCGGCGGCAGAGTGGATCCTCAAGCGCCACGCCTCGATGCTCGGGGCCGCTTCGGGCGCCGTCGCAGGCCTGGTCGCGATCACCCCCGCCGCCGGCAATGTCGGCCCGATGGGCGCGCTCGCGATCGGCATCATCGCCGGTGTGGTCTGCCTCTGGGGCGTCACCGGCCTCAAGCGCCTGCTCAAGGCCGACGACTCGCTCGATGTGTTCGGTGTGCACGGCATCGGCGGCATCGTCGGTGCGTTGCTCACCGGCGTCTTCAACAACCAGGCGCTGGGCGGGCCCGGCCTCGTCACCGACTGGGTGAGCGTGACCATGGGCTCGAACGGCATCCTCGCCCAAGTGCTGATTCAGGCGAAGGCCGTCGGCGTGACGGTGGTGTGGTCCGCGGTCGCGGCGTTCATCGCCTTCAAGATCGCCGACCTCCTCGTCGGGCTGCGCGTACCGGAGGAATCCGAGCGCGAGGGCCTCGACACCACCGAACACAACGAGCGCGCCTACACGAACTGAACGCGCTCCACAGAGTTCCTCTGGTGTCTCATCCAAGCCCCTGACACCAACCCCCTCGGGCGGCGATCGCAAGGTCGCCGCCCTTTTTCTGTCCCGGCGGGGGCGCCTGTTAAGATGTGACCATGCGTACGGGCTTCCTGGGTCTCGGCGCCATGGGCGCGCCCATGGCGCGCAACCTGCACAAGGCGGAGATGCTGCAGGGCGTCTGGAACCGCAGCACAGCGCTCGCAGCGGGCCTGGCCGCGGAACTCGGCTGCACCCACGCCGCGACCCCCGCGGATCTCGCCGCCGACTGCGAGGCGCTCGTCCTCTGCGTATCTGCCGACACCGATGTCCTCGAGGTCGTCCGCGCACTCGCCCCAGGGCTGAAGCCGGGCAGCCTCGTCATCGACTGCTCGACCGTCTCAGCGGCCACCGCGGAAGCTGCCGGCGCGATCGTCGCCGCGCAAGGCGGCGCGTTCCTCGACTGCCCGGTGAGCGGCGGCGTCGAGGGCGCCCGCCAAGGCACCCTCGCCATCATGTGTGGCGGCGAGGACGCCGATTTCGCGCGCGCCCGCCCCGTACTCGCGGCGATGGGCAAGACCCTGAGCCTGTTCGGTCCGATCGGCGCCGGCCAAGCCACCAAGGCCACCAACCAGATCATGTGCGCCGGGATCATCCGCGCCGTCGCCGAGGCCATGGCCTTCGCGCGCGCGCAGCGCCTGCCGCTCGATCAGGTCGTCGACACTTTGGGCAAGGGTGCAGGCTCGTCCTGGTACTTCGTGAACCGTGCGCCCAACATGGTCCGCGGCGCCTTCCCCGCAGGATTCCGCATCGCACTGCACGCCAAAGATCTGCGCATCTGCCGCGACATGGCGGCGGCCTGCGGCGTGTCTTTGCCCGTCGTGGAAGATGTACTGCGCGAATACGAAGAGCTCATCCGTCGCGGTCATGGCGACGAGGACATCTCCGCGATCTACCGCCTGAAGCAGGAACTCTTCGATCAGGCGCCGTCCAGCAACCCGCCGGTCCCTTCACCGTGATGGACCGCTGCGTCTACCGCGACCGCGCCGCGCTCGGCGCCTGATGATCCGCGCCTTCACCAAGATGCACGGCCTCGGCAACGACTTCGTCGTGTTCGAGGCGGCTGCCGACGCGGCGCTGCCCTCCGTGGCCGCGTGGCGCCGGCTCGCAGACCGTCATACCGGGATCGGCTTCGACCAGGCCCTTGTCGTCCTGCCCCCGCGTCGCGCCGGTACGGACGCCTACTGGCGCATCTTCAACGCGGATGGTGGCGAGGTCGAGCAATGCGGCAACGGCGCACGCTGCGTCGCCGAATGGCTGCGGCTCGCCGGTCGCACGGACGATCCCGCGCGATCGCTGCGCCTCGAAAGCGCCGGCGGCGTCATCGGTGCGCGCTTCGACGCACCGGGGGTCGTCTCCATCGACATGGGCGTACCGCGCTTCGCCGACCCCGCCGAGCGCAGCCTCGACATCGAGGGTGAGGCGATCACCTTCACACAGGTCTCGATGGGCAACCCGCACATCGTGCTGCGCGTGCCCTCGATCGACACCGCGCCGGTCGCCACGCTCGGTCCCGCGCTGGAATCCCACCCGATGTTCCCGCAACGTACCAATGTCGGCTTCCTCGAGATCATGGGTCGCGATGCCGGACGGCTGCGGGTCCACGAACGCGGCGCGGGCGAAACGCTCGCCTGCGGGACAGGTGCCTGCGCGGCGATGGCCGTCGGCCGTCGGGACGGCCTCTTCGATGAGACCGTCACGCTCCGTCTGCGCGGCGGCGCGCTCACGCTGCGCTGGCCGGGCGGCGACGCACCGCTTTGGATGACGGGACCGGCCGTGGTCGCGTTCCGCGGCGAGATAGAACCCTCTGATTTCTTTGGAGACTGACGCCGATGATCACCGCCCAGGATGTCTGCCGATTCCTCGAGAAGCAGCCCGACTTCTTCGTCGACCACCCCGAGCTGCTCGAGATGCTGCACGTCCCGCATCGCACCGACGGCCAAGCCGTGTCGCTCGTCGAACGGCAGGTAAAGGTGTTGCGCGCCAACCAGGCCGAGACGCGCCAACGGCTGGCGGAGCTCATCCGCAACGCCCGCGACAATGAAGTGCTGGTCGGACATGTGCATCGGCTGGCACTGCGGCTGATCGCGGCGGGAAGCGCTGCGACCGTGGGCGGGCCACCGGATCTCGAACACCTCGCGCCGCTGGTCGAGGCCTCGATGCGAGAAGACTTCAGCGTGTCACCGGCGCGCCTGTTGACCCCGGCGGCGGTGCCGGAGAGCCTGCGCAGCACCTTGCTGGCATCGGGCTCGCCCCACTGTGGCCGACTGCGCGAGGAGGATCTGCGCGCCCTGTTCGGCGAGGCGGCCGAGGGCATCGCCTCGGTGGCGCTCGTGCCGCTCGGCGACGGGGCCGTAAAGGGGCTGTTGGTGCTCGGCAGCACCGACACCGCGCATTTTCATCCAGGCATGGCCACCGACTTCCTCGCCCGCATCGCTGAACTCATCGCCACCGCGCTCGGTGCGCAGACAGCTGCGCCTGCCGCCCCGACATGACCCCGGAGGCGCAGGACTGGGTCACGCGCTTCGGCGTGCACCTCGGCGCCGAACGCCGCCTGTCGCCGCACACCCGTTCCAACTACCTGCGCGAACTGCAGGCGCTCGCCGAATGGTGCGATCGCCAAGGGATCGCGGACTGGCACACCCTCGACACCCAGCATGTGCGGATGTTCGCGGCGCGCTCGCATGCCGGCGGGCTCGCGCCGCGCAGCGTGCAGCGCCGGCTCTCCGCGGTGCGTAGCTTCCTGCGCTGGCTGCAGCGCGAGAAGGTCATCAGCGGCAATCCGGCGGTCGATGTGCGGGCGCCCAAGACCCGCCGTCGCCTGCCGGTCACCGTCGATGCCGACCAGATCGCCCGCCTGCTCGACTTCCAGCCGCAAGCGCCGCTCGAGCAGCGCGATCTCGCGCTGATGGAGCTCCTCTACTCGTCGGGGCTGCGCTTGGCGGAACTCGTGGGGCTCGACCTGCCCGACCTCGACCTGCCCGACCGAACCGTACGGGTCACGGGCAAAGGCCGAAAGGTGCGTATCGTGCCGGTCGGCCGCAAGGCCGTGACAGCCCTCGAAGCGTGGCTGCGCGCCCGGACAGGTCTCGCTGCGCTGGGCGAACTGGCCGTGTTCACCGGTCGCAGCGGTCGGCGCATCGGCCCACGGGCGGTCCAGGCGCGGGTCGCGTACTGGGCGCGACGGCAAGGGCTGCCGATGCACCTCCACCCGCACCTGTTCCGGCATTCCTTCGCCTCCCATCTGCTCGAGTCGAGTCAGGACCTGCGGGGCGTGCAGGAACTCCTGGGACATGCCGACATCGCCACCACGCAGATCTACACCCACCTTGATTTCCAGCATCTCGCCCGCATCTATGACCAGACGCACCCCCGCGCCCGCCGCAAATGACCTGAGGCGACAGCCCCAAGGACGGATCCGATGACCGAAAGCTTCAATCCGCACGGCACCACGATCGTCGGCGTGCGCCGCAACGGCATCGTCGCCATCGGCGGCGATGGCCAAGTGACCCTCGGCACCACCGTGATGAAAGCGAACGCCCGCAAGGTCCGCATGCTCGGCCAAGGAAAAGTGCTCGGTGGTTTCGCCGGCGGCACCGCCGACGCGTTCACGCTCTTCGAGCGTTTCGAGGGCAAGCTCGACAAGTTCGGCAACCTCACCCGTGCCGCCATCGAGCTCGCCAAGGATTGGCGCGGTGACCGCTACCTGCGGCGTCTCGAGGCGCTGCTGCTGGTCGGCGACCCCCACAAGCTGTTCGTGATCTCGGGCAACGGCGATGTCATCGAACCCGAGCACGACGTCGTCGCGATCGGCTCGGGCGGGCCGTTCGCACAGGCCGCCGCACGGGCATTGATGGAGAACACCGAGCTCGGCGCACGCGACATCGTCGAGCGCTCGCTCGGCATCGCCGCCGACATCTGCATCTACACCAACCGCAATCTCGTCATCGAGGAGCTGCGCTCATGAGCGACCTGACGCCGCGGCAGATCGTCGCCGAGCTCGACAAGCACATCGTCGGCCAACAGGACGCCAAGCGCGCGGTCGCCATCGCGCTGCGCAACCGCTGGCGGCGCATGCAGGTCGACGACGCGCTGCGCGCCGAGATCACCCCGAAGAACATCTTGATGATTGGCCCGACCGGCGTCGGCAAGACCGAGATCGCGCGCCGGCTCGCGCGGCTCGCGCGCGCACCGTTCGTGAAGGTCGAGGCCACCAAGTTCACCGAGGTGGGCTATGTGGGCCGCGATGTGGATTCCATCGTCAAGGACCTCGTCGAGGCCTCGATGAAGATGCTGCGCGAGGAGCGCCTCGCGACGGTGCGCGAGCGCGCCGCCGACGCGGTCGAGGAGCGACTGCTCGACGCGCTGCTGCCGAAGCCGCGCCTGATGGGCTTCTCGACCGACGAGCCCGCCGCGCCGCGCGACGCCGACACCCGCCAGAAGTTCCGCAAGATGCTGCGTGAAGGCAAGCTCGACGACCGCGAGATCGAGGTCGAGGTCGCAGGCCTCGGCGCGGGCGTCGACATCATGGTGCCGCCCGGCATGGAGGAGATGCAGCAGCAACTGCGTTCCATGTTCAAGGACCTCGGCGCCGGCCGCAGCAAACCACGCAAGCTGAAGGTCGGCGAAGCCAAGAAGGCCCTGCTCGACGAAGAGGCCGCCAAGCTCGTGAACGAGGAGGAGCTGCGGGCCGAGGCCGTGCGCAACGCCGAGCAGAACGGCATCGTGTTCATCGACGAGATCGACAAGGTCTGCCGCCGCCAGGACACCTACGGCGCCGATGTCTCGCGCGAAGGCGTACAGCGTGACCTGCTGCCGCTCGTCGAGGGCTGCACCGTCACCACCAAGTACGGTGCGCTCAAGACCGACCATGTGCTCTTCATCGCCTCGGGGGCGTTCCACCTCTCCAAGCCCTCCGACCTCATCCCCGAACTGCAGGGCCGCTTCCCGATCCGCGTCGAGCTCGGCTCGCTGCAGGTCGAGGACTTCGTGCGCATCCTCACCGAGCCTGATGCGGCGCTGACCCGCCAGTACGCCGCGCTGCTCGCCACCGAGGGCGTCGGCGTCGAGTTCACGCCGGAGGGCATCCGTCGCATCGCCGAGGTCGCCGCGCATGTGAACTCGAACACCGAGAACATCGGCGCGCGCCGCCTGCATACGGTGATGGAGCGGCTGCTCGAAAGCGTCTCCTACGAGGCCACCGAGCGGCGCGGCAGCGCCATCGTCGTCGATGCCGCGATGGTGGACGAGTGCCTGGGCGAACTCTCCAAGGACGAGGACTCGAGCCGGTTCATCCTGTGAGCGACCTCGCGCCCGGCATCGTCGTCGCGGTGATCGCCGCGGCGCCCGTGGCGCTGCTCATCCTGCTGCTGGCTGATGGGCTCGGGCTCGAGGGCGAGGGCCGCGTGCGCCGTCGTGCGCGCGTCGCGCTCGCCGTGCTGTCGGTGCCGGCGTTGGTATGGTTCGGCATCGCGGCCTGGGGCTGGTCGGGCGCGGCGCACCTGCAGCCGCTCTGCCACGCCTACGCGACCCCGGAGTTCCGCGCCGTGCGCCCCGTGCCGCCGGGCGACATCCTGTTGGACGCCGCGCCCGGCGCTGCGCCGGCAGGCCCGCAGCCCTGGGCCCGTGCCTTCGGGACGCAGCTCGTCACCGACCCCGCCTCACCCGCCGCCGCCACGGCGCCGCTCGCGCTCGAGGTGCGGCGCGCGACGCCGCGCCGTGGGCGCTGGTTCACGATCGAGATGGAGCGGTTCCGCCTGCTGCAGCGCAGCTCGGGCAGCGTGCTCGCCGAGGGCGACGAGCTGTGGATCACCGCCGGCCGCGCCCGCTACCACTGCGGCATCGTGAGCGGCCCGGACCCGGTGCACGCCGACCGCACGCCTTGGCCGGGCGGCGACGGCGTGGCGAAGTTCGTGGCTCGCGGGCTGCAGCCCTCGCCGCTGAAGCCCTGAGCCCCCGCGCCGCTGCCGGCGCCTGCGCCTAGACCAGGAACCCGAGGTTGCGCGTCGCGAAATTGTTGATGCTGGGCGCGACCTTCGGGAGGTCAGCGTCGGGGACGCCGAACCAGCTCGCGAGCGTGGACGCATACTGGTCGGCGGAGACGGTCGGGATGATGCGGCCGCCGCCGATCTCCAGCGCGCTGCCGATCTCGAGCAACGGGTACTGTCCGTAGAACTGGCGGCCACGCACGGCGCCGCCCGCCACCAGCTGCACGCCGCCCCAGGCGTGGTCGGAGCCGTCGCCGTTCGAGGTCAGGGTGCGGCCGAAGTCCGAGTGCGTGAACATCGTCACGCTGTTCTGCATGCCGATCTCGACCATGGCGTCGTGGAACATCTTCATGGAGTTGCTGACGTTGGTCAGCAGTCCGGGCTGGTCGGCGAGCAGCGTGTCGTGCTGGTCGAAGCCGCCCACCGACACGAAGAAGATCTGCCGCGACATCGACAGCTGCGCGCGCGAGGCGATCATCTTGGCGACGGTGCGCAGCTGGGTCTGCAGCGGCGTGAGCGTGACGCCCGCGTTGGGCAGCGCGGCGAAGTTGGGGCCGGCGGCGATCGCGGCGTTGACGCGGTCGGCGTAGCGGATCGCGCGCTGCTGGACCGCCGCGAAACCGCGTTCGTACATCGTGTTGGATGTGGAGGCGGCGTTGGACGCGAGCAGCGCCTCGAACGAGGTCTTACGGCCGCCGTTCACGCCTGTGGTGCCGAAGCCCGTGAAGGTCGCGGCGCCGGTCGAGCCCGACACATAGGGCCGCGCGACCTCGCCGGCCTGGAAGAAGGTCTGCCCGGCGAGCGAGACATTGAGCGCGAGCTGCTGATCGGCGGTGCGCGACGCCAGCACATCGGCCACGCGCCCCGCCCAACCGGAACGCATCACCGTGCGCCCGCGCAGGCTATGCCACTGGTCCTGCTGGTCGTTGTGCGAGAAGAGCTGCGGCGGCAGCAGATGCCCGGTGCTGGCAGCGGTCTGGTACTGCGCCTTGGTGGTCGGCGTGACCAACGGACCGACGTTCGGCAGCACCGCCAAGCGTCCGGCGTTGAACAGGTCGCGCGCACCGGTCATGCTCGGATGGAAACCGAAGGTCGGGTCGCCCGCGGTCTCACCGACACGCGTGACGGGCAACAGCGCCGTACGGTCGATCGCAAGGCTCGAGGTCGTGCCGCCGCCGCGCGAGCGCGAATAGGCGTTGTACTCGGCGGTGCTGGTCGGCACCACCATGTTGTGGGAGTCGTTGCCGCCGAACATGAAGAGGCACACGAGCGCCTTGTAATCACCGAAGCCGCCGACGCCGGCCGACTGCGCCCAGACCGTGCCGGGCGTGCGGCCGAACGCGTACGCGACGCCGCCTGCGGCGGCGGCCTTCAGGAACTTGCGGCGTTGGCGGTCCATGTTCCGGCCTCGTCCTAGCGTTGCAGGGCGTATTCAGGGGAGGTGACGACGAAGTAGATCGCGTCAGCGGTACGGGTCGCGAGCGCCGTCGTCTGGTTGGTCGCGGGCACCGTGGTGCGCTCGATCTGCGCCTTGGCCTCGGTCTTCAGCGCCGCCGACATCTGACCCGCGCCGCCCAACAACCTCTCGGCGACGCGGTTGATCAGCGCCTCGGAGTCGCCGGCGATCGCGAGCTCGTCGGTGGTCGTGATGTACATGTCGTCGGCGTTGAGGTTCGCGGCCTGCGCCTGCGTGCGGCTGAAGGCCTGCGTGTAGAAATAGTTGGTCGAGGACGCCGCGAGGATCTCCGTCGCGAGCTGCATCTCGGGCGCGACGAACCCGCCGTCCGCGATCTCGCCGGGCGGCGCGTAGGACGGGCTGAAGAAGTTGAACACCGAGGGCGACAGGCCCTGGCCTTGTCCGAACTGCGCCGACGGCGTACCACCGGAGAAGTTGCGCGCGACGCCGAGCTTGCCGCTCGCGGATGTCACGCCGTAGGCGCGCCAGAACTGCGTCAGGCGCAGCAGCGGCTCCTTGAGCTTGCCGGCGGTCGCAGCGCCGCTGCCCGAGGCGGCGTTGCGCGCCTCGGCATCGAGCAGGATCGCGCGCACCACGGCTTCGAGGTTGCCGCGCCGCCCCGTCCCGTCGTTGTTGAACCGCTCGGCCACACGCTGCACATAGGCGCGCGATGGGTTGCTCGTCACCAGCTTCTGGATGAGCTGCTTGGCGATGAACGGCCCGACGTTCGGATGGTTGAAGACGTTGTCGAGCGCGTCGGCGAGGTCCTTGGCGCCGGTCTGGTTGGCAGGCACGAGCCCGCCCGGCAGCGCCGCACCGGTGTAGTTGAGCAGCTGCTTGGTGCCGGCCTCGTGCTGGTCGGCGTAGAGCTGCATCGGCTTCACCTGGTTGTAGTTCGCGGCGAACCCCAGCTGCACACGCGCCGTGGTGAAGGTGCAGGTCGGCAGCGTGCTCGGGCAGGCCCATGTCCAGCCGGTGAAGACGCGCGCGAAGCCCTCGATGATGGCTTGATCGTAGGTCGGGGCCGGCTGACCGGTGGCGTCGGTCTTGACGCTGCCGTCGATGTTCAGCTGCACGAGGCCGATGCTGAACAGCTGCATCATCTCGCGCGCATAGTTCTCGTCAGGGCGGAGATTGGTGTTGGCCACCGCGCGCCGGTTGCCGAGCATCGAGAGGTAGATGCCCATCGCCGGGTGCAGCGTCACATCCTCCAACAGCGTACGGAAATTGCCGAAGGCGTTGCGCGCCAGCATGTCGTGGTAATCGGCATGCGCGAACGGCAGGTCGCTGAGCGCGCCGATCTGCGAGACGACCATGATCTGTGACAAGGCGAACGCCACGCGCTGGCGTAGCTGGTCTTCGCCGCGCAGCACATTGGCGAACCACCGCTCCTGCCGGATGGTGTTGAGCGAGGACGGTGAGAACCCCGTCGGGACGGGGTTGGGATACGCGGCCTCGACGGACGGCCGCAGCAACGAGACGGGCTTGTTGATCTCTGCGTCGATCCACCGCGAATAGGCGTTCGAGGAATCACCGAGACCCATCAGCCGGGTGGCTTCCGCCTCGGTAGCGCCGAAGGTCGACTGGTTCAGGAAGCGGAAGGCCTCGGCTTTGCCGACCGGTGCAGGCGGCGTCACCGCTTGCGGGGGGGTGGAGGGACTACCGCTGCCACCGCCGCCGCAGGCGACCAACAGGCTGGCCAGCAGCCCGGCCATGACTTTGGTGCGCAGCGCTTTCGTGACGACCATACGGCGACACTAGCGCATTCCGGCCTCTCCGCGCGACCACGCGGACCGCTTAGCCGCGGTAAAGATGTGTCAAGCGGCGGTGTTCAGCGGTCAAACCTGATGGCCAGGCGACCG
>Ga0315906_10000635_pt1 | contig 55142 bp, 69 predicted proteins | sample LakEriMetagenome_4_FD_203526 | JGI IMG/M metagenome (GOLD analysis project Ga0315906, IMG submission 203526) | Freshwater fungal communities from buoy surface, Lake Erie, Ohio, United States - Buoy 2 MA122 | ecosystem: Environmental > Aquatic > Freshwater > Lake > Lake biofilm | place: USA...
CCAGCCGACCGAGGGATACGCGCCTGTCGTTGATAACGCCGAGGCGCACATCCAGGCCGTAGAGGCTGAACGCTATGCCCAGCCGACGAACCCCGATGCTGACTTCTGGGCGCGTGGACTAGCCCCGGCTGAGCCCGAGAAGAAACACCGGTTCTCGATCTTCGGCCACAAGCGCGAGACGGAGGACGCATGATGGATTGGATCAGTCAGGGTTTTTGGATCTGTCTCGTGATGCTGGGCATCTGCCTCGCGCTCCCCGCCATTTCGTTCGTCGCTAGATCGTGGAGGAAGCCGTGAGCTGGGAAGGCTGGACTCTCATGGGGTTACTCGTGGCCGGCACGATCGGCGGGCTGTGGCTCTGGACCAAGTACGGCAGCACCGGAGGCCACGACACATGAGGATCTCAGCCCTCTGCATCCTCGGCCTCGTGGCGCTGTTCCTCTACGCGCCGCAGGACTTCAACACCATCCTAGCAGGCTTCGGCATCCTCGCCCTGAGCCTGCTCGCGATCGGTTCCATTTTTCATGAAAGGCGCAGACGATGACCACGGGGACGGAACTTGCATGGTTCGCGCTTCGAACGCTCCCAATGCGCGAGCACATGGTCAGGAAGCACCTGATCTATCGCGGCTTCAAGGCGTTCGCCAAGACCGAGAAAAAGTTCGGGCGATGGACGAACGGCAAGCGCAAGGAGCGGGAAGCCGTCGCAGCGCCTGGATATGTCTTCATCGGGACGACCGGCAACCCGTGGATGGAAGTCCACAACTGCCACATGATCCGGTCAGTCGTTTCGCTGGAAGGACGCCCCGTGCGGCTCAACCCGGAGGCGCTGGGCGCGTTTTTGGACCTGCCCGACGAAAGCCTGCCGGATTATTTCCGGTTCTTCAGAGGCTCGCCCTTTGAGATTGGCGACATGGTCAGGATCGACGCGCCGGCATTCGAGGGCTTTGAGCTGCGGGTCAAGGACATCCAGCGTCATGAGGCCGTGTTCGACCTCGTCATGTTCAATTCGGTATCCACTGAGGTCCGGTTTCCTGTGGCTCAATGCTACAAGTCCGAAGCGGCCTGAACCGCTAGGGGTTGTGCTTCGCCGCAAACCGCCACAATATGCACGCACTGTTTGATGGGGCTGGAATCCGTCAACATGACCGGGACATGCGCAGGTGTTTCCCTGCGAGTAGGCGAAAGCCGAGCGTCCTGCGAGCTGGTCATGCAAAATGACCCTATCTTAAGTCTTGCCCAAAATCGGAGAAGGGGGCTTCTCCCATGATGCTCAGCTTCGCTGATTACTTATGGGTGCTGCTGGCCTTGGCCAGCGCCATAGCATTCGGGGCCTATTTCTTCAGCAAGACCCGCATTGAACCCCGCGGCATTGTCCGCGCCAACGATGTGACGGACGAGAAGCTGAGGCAGGCCGTTATCCGTGCCGTGAAGGGCGTCGATGTCGCCTCAATGCCCCGCGAACAGGCGGAGCGGCATCTCGAGGAGCTATCCCGGCACGCCACGGCTAGAGAATACGCCGAGATTTACGCCCAGCCGGTCGAGGTTACGGAAACCTGGCCCGACGCGCGCTGCATCATTTCAGGCAACATTGCCGTCATTGACCTTTGGGTAGGCCATCGGATCGTGGGCGACCGAGAGGGCATCAAGCCTATCCAGGTAGAGGTAAACCGGCAGGCAACGCTAAAGCTGGAAACCCGGCGCCCGCTCAAGGAAGCGTGGTCCGACATCACCAGCCCGCCAGCGAAGTCTGAGCCTGTCGCGCCCCGGCTGAAGGTTGCATCTGCATCGTCCAGCCCCCCGCCATCCACAACCCCGCCGCCCAAGGCCAAAGCAAAGCTGACCCCGAGGCGCTGATGCTCCGAACCGTTGTGAAGATCATCGGCTTCCACCACGGCGGCAAGGCTGCGGTGAAATTCCCCAGCAACTTCCGCAGGATGAAGCCCGCCCATCGCAAATCCTTCCTGACGCAAGCGATGAAGGATCTCCGCGCCGAATACGACCTCGCCTGCGAGCACGCACGGATAGCGGCCCAGCACGAGGATTTCCGGAACGCAGAGGCGGCAGTCGTCCGCGGCGAGCCTGAGACGGCCTGATGTACCGCGACAGGGGCGACGACATGCTGGACGAGTTTCCAGTCATCCACATAGAGGCCCCCGACGAGGTAATGCGGCTGAAGCTGCTTTCGGCCATCGCCCTGATTGCAGAAACGGCCTTCCGGCGTGGCTTTCATCATGGGGTGGAAGCCGAGAAAGAGGGAACGGTCACGAAGCCCGGCCATGAGCTTCGATACGACGTCCCGCTGGCGCTATCCCCAGATCCCCGCAATGGGAAAGGCGGGTTCACATCTATCGAGCGGCTGGAGATTGAGCACGGCGACTGGTTGCGTCAGGCTGGCCTCATTCCAAAGCGAGGCCGCAAATGACCACCGATGATATGGACGATGTCGCAGCCGAGGTGTCTCACGCGTTCACCGACCTTCTTGAGCAGCACGGCTATTTCACTGTCGTTGCCGGCGCGGCGCTAGCCTTGGCGGGCCTTGCCCTCGACATCCCGCCCGACGCTGAATTGAGCGACGAAGAACGCGACACGCTGGAAAAGCTGTTCGATGAAGTTTCCGCGCCGCTCAAGTCCGTGATCAAGGTCCGAATGAAGGACAAGGGCATGGACGGCATCGTCGCAACCAACTGACTGCCGCGGCGAGCCTGAGACGGCGACAAGTTAAACAGGCGGGGCCAGATGCCATCGAGCATCGCCCGCTCACCCATTCGAGGCATTCTTGGCTGTTGGTTCCATCATCCGGAGCGCCGTTTGCTCGCCTGTTCGCGGGGCTCTGGCTGGCGGCAGTTCGCTGATCGGCACAGCCACCGGCCAGCTAGGGGGCCTTGTGCCGCTCCATTATTGGGACTTCACGACAAACCGCGCGCTGTTTGCAGGGGCCGACGTCGGAGACATCGACAACACGCCCGGATGGTCTTTCGCCCGCGCCTCGACGGGCTATGCCGAGACAGCCGCTGGCGTTCTCAATCTCTTTGCCTCTGGCGAGCTGCGCCGCACCGACAAGGGCGTGCTTATCGAAGGGGCAAAAACGAATATCTGCCTGCGTTCGCAGGAGTTCGACAATGCAACATGGTCGAAATCTAACGGTGGCGTCGGCTCCGTCCCTGTCGTGACGGCGGATGCGGGCGCGGCCCCTGACGGGACCATGACTGCCGACCGCGTTCAGTTCGCACTCAACGGCGGCGCGACCGCAAGCGATCTCAGCTTTCTCAACCAGTCCATAACGATCACCACCGCGACGACCTACTCAACAACTGTCTACGCAAAGTCCAACACAGCCAGCACTTACACGCTGGAGATCGTGGACGAGAGCAATGTCGCTGCGACCCTGATCACAGTGACCCCGACATGGCAGCGGTTTGAGGTTCAGAACACCAGTTCAACGACAAGCGGGCGCTGCCGCATTCAGGCGCGAGGCGGGACGACATCAGACGCCGCGGACGTTCTGCTCTGGGGCTTTCAGCTTGAAACGGCCCTCGGCGCATCAAGCTACATCCCGACAACGACAGCATCAGTGACCCGCGCAGCAGACGTTCTGACCGTATCCTCGCCCGGCGTCGATTATCCGCTCAGCCTGTTCGTGGAATTTACCCGCGCGTCCAGCACAACGGGTGGAGAAACATATCTTCGGCTTGATGACGGAACGGATAACGAGCGCGCGTTGTTGGGGAAAGTCGCGTCAACAAACCTGGCGCGAATGATCGTTGTTGACGGCGGCGTCACACAGGCCGACGTGACGATTGCAGGCGCCCTTGCCGTTAATACTGTTTATCGAATCGCTGGAGCCGCTGCCACAAACCGGGTCCAGATTTGCCGCAACGGCACTCCAGGGACAGAAGACACTGTAGCCACAATGCCAGCAACGCCGACCGCTCTGCGCTTTGGGGTCAACACTGGCACCGCAACACAGCCGTTTAGTTATTTCCGCCGCGCCGCAATTTTTAACACCGCGCTCACTGACGCTCAATTGCAGGCGGCGACGGCGTAAGCTGAACCGCTAGACGATGACGGCGGGAACGAAAAACGCCGCCCCCCGAAGGAAGCGGCGTCAGACGTCAGGTTGAACCGGCTAATCGTTTGCCGCGATAAGGTAGGGGGTAAACCCTTGCGGCGGTTTGGCCTTGGCGGCTTTCTTTGCCGCTGCGGCTTTTACCTTCCGGCGAGCCTCGAGCCTTTCGGCCCGGATCGCCTTCAGTTTCTCGGCCTTGCGCTCGAGCTTCACAGCTTCGGCCTTGGCCTCCCGCTCATGGTCCTTGCGGACGCGGCGGGCAGTAGCTTCCAGCGACCAGATCGCCAGGGCGATCGAAAGGTCGAGGAGACCGCCAACCAGCCACACGGCCCAATCAGGGGCCAGCGGCTGGTAGGCTTCCGAGGCAGTCACCAGCGCATCGCGTGCATTCTGGCGGTCAGCCTTGGCGGTATCGACTGCAAGCGCCAGCGGAGCACGCTGGGCTTCCCAAGACGCGGTTTTCGCCGCGGTCGTCTTCGGGCAGAGGCAGTCTGGCAGGATCAGGGCCGGGAAGGCATCAACAGCGGCTTGCGCCACGTTGAGGCGATCGGTGGTCCGGGAGACTTCGGCCTGCAAAGGCTCCAGTCCCTTATCGAAGCTGGCCTTGTGGGGCGCTTCGATAATCGTGCCGACGAAGTTGTGAAACGACACGGCCTGGACGGCCATGCAGATCACAAGCACCGGGATAACTCCGATGCTCGACCATGACCGCCCGAGGGCAATCACGGTGAACGGGATAACCAGGGCCGTAGCGCCGGCAGCAAAGCCGAGCACGATCCGGGTAAGCGTCCCGAGTTCTGCCTGCGTCCAGCCATAGACGCCCAAGGCGCCCATCGCGAAAGTGAAGAGGCAGAGGAAGATCAAACCAGCTTTGAAGCTGGCGGGTTTGGAAGTATTCGAGGTCATTGGCTTGTGCTTTCAAGTCAATCAGACCGCTCGGCGTTAGCGCGCCGCTCGATCCGGCAGGGGGCTTAGGCCTCCTGCTGTTGGGGGGATGGTTCAACCTGCAATGTCAAATATCGGGGAAGTACTCACTTCCGTACTCGCAAGGTAAGCGAAGTATTCGTCTGTCAAAGCCGAAATACGTGAACGGTAGGCGCAAATACAAGCAAAGTTATCACATCTGCGTTACTTTCATTAACTCAGCCCGCAGGCCGACATGACTGCAACGGTGCTCAATCTCAACGGCGAGAGTGTAGGCGAGAACTTCAACGTCACCCCCGACATCGTCCTCGAGGGGGCAAAGGGCGCGCTCGTCGAGGTCGTCGTGGTTGGCGTCGAGAAGGATGGCACGATCTTCCTGGCAGGATCCAAGGGCTCAATGAACACGCTCTGGCTGCTGGAAGCTGGAAAGCACGTCCTGATGCGTGATGAGCTGGCAGACGAATAAATAGGGGCAAGCAATGGCAACCCTGACCCTCAAGGTAGACGCCACCCACGCCAGCCTGCTCGAGCAGCTCGCGGGCGCCTATGAGATGGACCTCAAGACAATGGCCGAGCACCTTCTCATCCAGGCCATCTATGAAATGGACATGATGCTCACCGGCGATGAAGCCGCCCAGCGGATGTACCTGATCGCGGCTGATCCGGTAGGAACGGCCTAACCCAACAAACGCGCCGCAGTCCGTATCAGCAAACCTGATCGACGGGCGCTCACAATACGGAACACCAATGGGCGCCCCAAAGGGAAACAAGTTCGCGGTTGGCAACACGGGTGGCAGGCCCCGCCTCTTCCAATCCCCAGAGGCATTCGAAGAGAAGGCCAACGCCTACTTCGCTCAGATCACCAGTGAAGAGAGGCCAACACTCGCAGGGCTCTGCCTCTTCATGGGGTTCTGCGACAAGGAATCATTCTCAAACTATGCTGCATACGGCGATGAGTTTTTCCGAACAATAAAAAGAACGCAGCTCCGCATCGAAGCAGATCGGCACAATCGCCTTATCGGCAAGGACACATTCACCCCTGGCGTCATCTTCGATCTGAAGAACAACCACGGCTGGGTTGATCGGCAGGAGCTAACGGTCGGCGTAATGCACGAGGACCGTCTCGACCGTATCCGTCAGAGGCTCAATGACATCCCAACCACAACAGCCCGGCTTAACTGACGCAGAATATGCCACCCTGTTAGGTGACGCGGAGCTTTACTTCGAAAGCTGCTTGCAGATCCGAACCAAGGAGCACGGGCTCCAGCCGTTCAAGCTCAACAGCGTCCAGCGTATTGCCCATCAACGGATGGAGGATCAGCTAGAGCGCACAGGCCGTGTTCGGATGCTTGTCCTGAAGGGCAGGCAGATGGGCATTTCGACCTATGTCGGGGCCAGGTTCTATCGCAAGACCAGCACAAGCCGCGGCACGCTGGCCTACATCGTCACCCACGAGGACGCAGCAACTCAGAACCTGTTCGGGATGGCAAAGCGCTATCACGAGAACTGCCTCGCGGACTTCAAGCCCCAGACCAGCGTGGCCAATGCCAACGAGCTTGTGTTTGGCAGGCTGGATAGCGGCTACAAGATTGCAACTGCCGGCGCACGATCGGCTGGACGCTCGAGCACAATCCAGTGCCTGCACGCATCCGAGTTCGATTTCTGGCCTGCGGCATCTGCTGACGAGGTCTGGACCGGCCTGACGGAAGCCCTTGCCGACGCTGATGGCACTGAAGCCATCATTGAAAGCACGGCTGACGTTCCAGGCGGCAGGTTTCACCGGGCATGGAAAGCGGCCAAGCGGGGCGAAAGCTCATACGAGGCGCTGTTCCTCCCGTGGTTCCTGCACGAAGAGTATCGGACAGAGCCGCCAAAGGGCTGGGCGCCGCCTGACCTGTTCACGGATTACGCCATCCGCCACCAGCTAGACGACGCCCAATTGCACTGGGCCTGGCTGAAGAACCGGAACATGTGCATGACCTTCGGCCTGCCGACCGATGAGTTCTGCCAGCAATTCAAGCGGGAATATCCCGCAACTGACGACGAGGCATTCGAGACGGCGGGCGACGATCTGGCCCGTGTGTTCCCGATGGAGTGGATCCGCAAGGCGCAGGCGCGCTGGATACTCAACCGCGACAAGCCGCTCCCTCTGATGACGGGCGTGGGTGTGGATATCGCTCAAGGTGGACAGGCCAAGACATCGCTCTCGCCGCTTCATGGCGTCAGGTTCGAGCCGATCAGGGCGATTGCGGGCAAGCTGACGCCGGATGGCGCGGCTGTTGCCGGCCAGGTCATCTCGATGGTTCGGGGTGATGCGACCATCGCGATCGACATGACGGGTGGATGGGGAGGCGACACCTATTCGCACCTCAAGGCCCTGAAGCTGCCGGTTCTGGGTGTGGTGAACTCGAACAAGTCGATGGCCAAGACCAGAGACAAGAAGCTCGAGTTCCCGCTGCTGCGGGATGAGCTGTTCTGGAAGTTCCGCGAGGCCCTTGACCCTGAGAACGGCGAGAACGTCGAGCTTCCGCCTGACGATGAGCTTGAGCAGGAACTCCTCTCAGCGACCTTCGATGTGACGCGCCAGGGCATCAAGATCAGGCCCAAATCAGAGATGATGGGCGAACTGAAGCGATCGACGGACAAGCTGGATTCGGTGCTGCTGGCCTGGCACGCGGGCGACAAGCACAACCGCATAAAGGCGGCGGTAAACGGCAATCGGGCAACGTCAACGCCCCCGGTTAACCGCCAGTACGACAAGGTAATAGGGCGGAAAAACTGATGGCTCTGTTCAAGAAGAAGAAGACGCCGACCTCCCCGATGGAAGGTTCAACAGCGGCTGACCTCGAGCGGTATCGCAAGGAGGTTCTGGCCGGGCCTGAGAAGCCTACGGACCTTCCCGAAGAGAACGACCCCAACATCGTGGAGGCTAAGCGCATGAACCGTCGCAAGGCTGCTGGCCGGCGTGGTCTGGCCTCGACCATCATGACAGGCGGGCAGCTCAGCGACCTCGGCTACGACACCAAAACGACGCTGGGCTAACCGATGGCGTATGATGATGGTGAGGATGCGGTCAGCAAAGGCCGCATGAAGGAACGCGCGGAGAAATGGCGCAAGCGGGGCGATCAGCTCTTCGTCGCCAAGGACGCCTACAATTCTCTTTTCCAGGCATGTGCCGAGATATTCTACCCCGAGCGCGCTGACTTCTTCGGCAACAAGTCGAAGGGCGACGAGCGTTACGACGGCATCTACACCAGCGTTCCCCAGCGTATGCGCCGCGACATGGCCAACAACCTCGGCGCGATGCTGAGACCCCGTGGCAAGGACTGGTTCAAGGCTGTCGCTCGTCCCGAGGAACTGATGGACGACAAGGCGGTCCGGTTGTGGCTGGAGCGCGCGACACGGACGCAGCGCAATATCGTCTATCATCCGGGCGCGAACTTCACGCGGGCCATGTCGGAATCGGACCACGACTACACGACCTTCGGCAACGCGATCATCCGGCACACCTACAACTCGGCCAACACGGGCCTGCTGTTCACCTGCGCTCATCTCAAGGATTGCGCGTGGAGCGAGAACCACGAAGGCAAGGTGGACGAACTTCACGAGCGGATGCACATGACGCTGCGTCAGTGCGCTGGGCTGTTCGGCAAGGCCAACCTGCCGCGTGAATGGCGTGAGACGCTGGACAAGGAGCCCGAGCGCGAGGTCCAGGTCCAGCGCTGTGTCGCACCCGTCGAAGAGTACACCTACGACAAGACCGAGAAGCCCCGGAAGAGCGCCAAGTACATGAGCATGTACATGGCTTGCGGCGTCGATGAGAAGGAAGCCGGGCTGGGCGAGGGCCATTTCAACTGGTTCCCGTACCTGGTCAGGCGCTGGATGACGGTTTCGGGCGAGCCCTACGGTCGATCGCCCTGTGCCGGCGTGGCGCTGGCAGACGCCAGAACGCTGAACATTGCCCAGCAGGCGCTGCTCAAGAGCGTCGAGTGGAAAGTGGATCCGCCCAAGGTCGCGGCTCACGATGCGGTGGTGGGTGAGATCAACCTGCGTGCCGGCGCCATCACCTACTACGACGCCTCCGCGATGGGAGACGGCAACCGCAAGGTCATCGAGAACCTCGAGTCGGGCGACCCGCGCTACGGTATCGAGCTGACTGACCGGCTGTCGATGAACCAGGGCCGCGCTTTCTGGCAGGACCTGTTCAAGATGCCCGACAAGCAGATGACCGCTTACGAGGCGGGCAAGTGGATCGAGGAATACGTCCGCTCTGCCGCCCCGATCTTCGAGCCGATGGAGAGCGAGAATGCTATCCTCATGGACGCGGTGTTCGAGCGGGCATGGAGCAAGGGCGCGTTCGGTGATCTGGACGAGCAGACGCAGCTTCCCGAGGGAATGCCCGATGGATTGCAGGGCGCGCAGGTAGATTTCGAGTTCGAGACGCCGCTATCGATCGCCTATCGTGAACTGAGGACGCAGCAGGCTGAGGCTCTGGTCGCCAGGATGACGGCGCAGGCACAGATCGCGCCTGACAGCCTTGACAATGTCGATTGGGATGAAGTGACACGCGGTGCGATGGGCGACACGCCGACAGACTGGGCGCGCGATCCGAAGCAGGTCTCTGAGATGCGTGAGCAGCGCAGCCAAGCGCAGGCTGAGCAGCAGCAGAAGATGGAACAGGCGCAGGCGCTCGAGGTCGGGCTCAAGGCGCGGCCTGAGAACCTGAACAAACTGGAAGCCGCCATGAAGGAGGGCGCATAGCATGGCGACGAAACTTAGCTGGTCGATGACGGCTGCGAACGTACCAGGCCCGGTATTCACGGCTTACATGCCGTTCTACATGCGCTTTGTGCATACAGCAGGCGCTTCGACTGTGGCGCTACAGCAGGACATCAACGACGACGGCGTGTGGGCGACGATTGCCACGACCAATCCGGTCACGAGCATCGCGTTCTCGGTGGACGGCACGCACATCATAGATGTGCCGGAGGGCTGCGCGTCCAAGTTCCGCACGATGATCACAACGCTGAGTACAGGCCCGGTCGGGGTCGTGGTGTCTGGCAAGCTCAATCTCAACGATACCATTGGCGGCGCTTCTGGCGGCGTGCTTGACATCTTTGAGGAGGGCGGCTCTGCTGTCCTTGACGAAGACGGAACAACCCAACTCTTTGAAGAAGCCGCCTGATGGGCTTGACCAGGAGTGGCGGATCGTCAGACGGCCCGTACACCGAGGCCAACCCGCTTTCAATCAGCGCCGACGCCTACATCAGCACGGTAAACTCCACCACCGCGACGTTGGCGGGCGGGGCGACATTCACAGGCGTGGGCGAACTTAACGCCTATCCGGACGTGATGGTGACGCTCAAGAGCAACGTCGCCGGCACGCTGTACGTTGACCTGTCGATTGACGGAGGGGCGAACTACGACACCACGCTGACGTATGCAGTAGCTGCGGCGACGGGTGAGTTTCACATTGCGGTCAAGGGCAAGCGGACGTGTCGCATCCGCTACCTGAACGGGTCCAGCGCTCAGAGCTATTTCCGGCTATCGACGCAGTACGGCACGTTTCGGCAACCTAACCAGTCGATCAACACAACGCTTCAGAACGATGCCGACGCTGCGGCTGTTCGGCCCTCGCACTATCAGTATGAAGCGGCGCTTGGACGGCGCGCGGGCGTCACGACCTGGAACAATTTCGGATACAACGCTGACGTAGACATAGGCACTGAGGTTGTCTGCAATTTCGGCGGGACGTTCACGCCACTGGCTGCGGCTAGTACGCTGACGTTCACCTGCTCGTCCAACTCGGATATCGATGGCGGCACAGGCGCACACGGTGTGGTTGTCTATGGGGTAGACGCGAACTGGAACAGCCAGATCGAGGTGGTGATGCTGAACGGCACGACGCCGGTCGTCACGACATCAACGTGGCTGGGCGTCAATCGCGCGGCTGTCTATCTGGCGGGATCGGGCAAGGCGAACGCCGGGACCATCACCATCACGGCGACGACGGGCGGCGCCACGCAGGGTCTGATCGCGACAGGCGAGGGAACGACACAGAACGTCATCTTCTTCGTGCGCGACAATTATCAGGCGCTGATCGACTTCATCTTCCTCAATGCTGAGAAGCTTTCTGGCGGTTCGACGCCCAAGGTCACATTCAAGATGTGGGTGTTCTCGGCTGTCTCGAATGCGAAGTACGAGGTGTTTCGGTATCTCATCGATACCTCTGCGGGAGACGGACACCTTGACCTCAGTATGCCTCAACCGTTGGTAGTTGGCGAGAAGAGCGCCGTGTGGATCGAGGCCACGACTGACACCAACGACACGTCGTGCAAGGCAAGGTTCTCACTAGTTGAAGTTGCCGACTGATGGCCACCAAGTTGAGCGGGACAATCACGGCGGCCAATAGTCCAACGATCGTGTTCACAGCGTACATGGACTTCATCCTGCGCATCGAGATCGAGGCGGGAACGAACGTGCTGGCGCTCCAGCAGGATTTGCTGGACGACACGGATTGGCAGACGACGGACACGTTCACGGCGAGCGGGACGCACATTGTTGATGTGCCAGAGGGCTGCGCCACGACCTTCCGGCTCACGGCCACGACCTTCGACACCGGCCCGATCAACTGGGCGGTGCGAGGCAAGCTGAATGCAAACGATACTATTGGTGGAGCTTCGCCCGGCTCCAACATGATTGAAGAAGCGGGCGAAGACATACTGAACGAAGACGGTGCAACCAAGCTAAACGAGGAGAATGCCTGATGGGCAAGATTAGCGCTATGACTGCCCTAACGGGCGCAAACGCTGCTGTTGGTGACCTGGTGCCTGTGGTCGATGTATCGGCCACGACATCCGGCTCGAAGAGCATGACACTGCCGGAACTGTTCGCGGCAATCCCTGTGGTGATTACAACGGAATTGACGGGATCGGGCGCGGCAGCGACGGACGAGTACCTGATCTCGGACGCTGGCGTCATGAAGACGATCTCCGTGCTTGAATCCGCCAACGCTCTCTGGGCTGGCGTCACAACGACGATGACCGGATCGGGCGCGGATGCCACGGATGAACTCCTGTTCTCCGATGCTGGCGTATCGAAAACGATCACGCTGGCCGAGTTCTTTGCGACCTGGCCTGCGGCTATCACGACGGAACTCACTGGCTCGGGTGCTGCTGCTGCGGATGAGTACCTGATCTCGGATGGCGGTGTTCCCAAGACCATCACCGTGCCGGAATCGGTCGCGGCTCAGTTTGCTGCGGTCACGACCTCAATGCTTGGCTCTGACGTGGTCCCCGCCACTGACGAGATCATCGTGTCGGATGGCGGCGTTCCGAAGACGATGACGTTCGACGAGCTGATCAGCGCGGTGGCCCTCAACGGCTTTGCAACGCTGGGCGATATTGCTGGCCCGTATGCCGACCAGGCAGCGGCGGCGACGGCCATCACCGGCACCGGCAAGCTGTGGTATCAGACCACGACCGGCCTCCTTGGCATCACGTTGACCTAATGACGCCAGAAGAGAGCAAAGCCCTTCAGGCCAGACGCAAGGTTCTGGTCGAAATGAAGGAAGAGGCCGTTGGTCGCGCCAATCAGGCGACTGGTGGCATCGCTGTCATCGACGCGCTCCTCGCTACGGATCGCGTGGAAATCGCCACCATCCTGCGCCCGCAAGCGGTTCCTGCCGAGGAGCCGCGGACGGGTACGGATGGCTGACGACCGGCGATCCGTTATCCCTGAACCAGAGCGGATCGCCCTTCGCCCTGACCAGGCCCCGCCGCTTACCGTGGACGACATTGCAGCCATCAAGGCTGTGATGTCTGCCAGGGCATCGGGACCGCAACAGGCGTGGTTCGTTCAATACCTGCTCAACATGACGGGCGTCGTCGCTGGCGAACAGATGATGTCGTCCGAGGCATGGGCATTCAACGCGGGCAAGCGCTGGGTCGGGGCAACCCTTCTCAGCATAGCCGAGGTCAGGCTTGTGACCACGGGCGTCCGCAAGGCAATGGAGACTGAGAATGGCTGAAGAAGCAGAAGCAGCAGTTGCGGAAGCGCCGGCAAAGGCTGCGCCCGCACCCAAGGCAGAAGCAAAGGCGGTCCCGGCGAAGGCAGAAGCTGCACCCGCTGAGGCGAGCGACACGTCATCGGACTATGACTGGCGCGGCAAGCTGGCCGGTGAAGATGCCAAGTTCCGCAAGGAGCTGGATCGGTTCACGGACGAGGGCTCGTTCGCCAAGGCGTACAAGGAAGTCCGATCGAAGGCGACGGACCCGCGGCGTGTGTCCATTCCGGGCGATGATGCGACCGACGAGGACCGTGCAGCCTATGCCAAGGCGCGCGGCATCCCTGAGACACCGGACAAGTACGAGATCAAGACCAAGCCTCCGCAGGGCTATGAGCCCAATGACACGGACAAGGAGCGCCTGGCTGACATCACGGCGTTCCTGCATTCCAAGGGCGGCGTCTACGCTGATCCGGCTGTGATTAATGCGGCGCACGAGCTTTACTATCGGGAAGCCGAGACGGCTGTGGCTTATGCCATTGCAACGGCTGCGCGTCAGGCTGAAGTGACCAACGAGATGCTGGGCAAGCTGTGGCCTGGCCCTGAGAAGGCTCGCAATGTCGGCTTCGCCAAGGCTGCGGCGGCGCATTACTTCGGCAAGGAATGGTCGGATATCGCGGACATGCAGTTCGCGGACGGCTCCCTGTTGGGCGACAACGTGCAATTCATCAAGGCGATGGCGCGGATTGGCCGTGAGACGATGGAGGATCCGATCTTCCTCGAGGCCGGGCGCAATGGCGCGGATGCAAGCAAGTCGATCCAGAGCGAACTGGACGGCCTGCTGGCGCTGCGTGCGACCAATCGCAGCAAATACAATTCTCCCGAGACGCAGAAACGTCTCGCAGAACTCTATGACGCCAAACAGCGCCATGAAGATCGGTCTGCCTCAAACTAGGGGCGGACTAACAGGCTGACTGTCACCCCCGGCGATCAGGGTTGATGGCTCAGCGCGCAGTAACCTGGAAACAGCCCTGCGAGCTTTTCGAAGACTGTCACGCGGCCCTCGGCAACGAGTAACCCACGCGACGGACGGCATCGCCATTTCTGTCATTCATCACACAAAGGATGCAGCACATGGCTGTTAACCAGATCACTGCGCAATTTCGGACGCAGTATAACGACGAGTTCAAATTCGACTACGAACGCGAGCCCTCGCTCCTCAAGCAGACCGTCCGCAACGACGGCGCGCAGCACGGATCGACGGTGAAGTGGGACGTTGTCGATCCTTCCGATGCGGCCAACGTCCGCACCCGTGACGGCCTCATCCCCGTGTCCCAGCTTGGTCTCAGCCAGGCGACCGGCACGATGGAAGAGCACTTCAAGAAGTATCAGATCGACTCGTTCGACCTGTTCCGTGCCAACCCGAACACCCGCGCCGCGCACGCTCGCAAGGGCCGTGCATCGATCAACAAGTCGATCGATCAGGCGATCATCGACGCGCTCGATGGATCGTCCAACGCGATCAACTCGGGCAACGCCATCGACTTCGGCGTCAAGTCCACGTTCCTGACCTGGGTCTCCCAGTTGATGAACGCTGACGTTGAGTGGAACGGCAACATCTGGGGCGTCATCACCCCGAATGCATGGCTTCAGATGGAGACGATCAACGACTTCGTGTCGATCGACTTCAACGACGTGAAGCCGCTGGTCGAAGGCGCACCGCCTGTTGGTCAGTATCGCGAGTGGCTCGGCGTCAAGTGGCTGCGCCACACCGGCCTCACCGGCAAGGGTACGAGCACTGCGAAGTGCTACATCTACGACATGAACGCCATCGGCCACCAGATCGACGGCGAGCCGCAGACGCATATGTACTACGAGGACGAAGAAGATCGGTACGGCACATGGGTGAAGACGATCCATTGCGCCGCTCTGGTCCTCACGCGTGGCGTCTATCGCGCCGTGCATGACGACACCGCGTCCATCGCGTAATCACCCAGAACGGAAGGAACTGAACTATGGCCTATAACTCCGCACACCTGGGGATGGTTTCGCAGACTGCCGGTCCCCTCGGCATGTCAACCTGGGTCTATGACACGGTTGATACCAACTCGACTGTGTACGCAATCGGGTACATTTCTGATGCTCTCGAGCGCGGTATGCAGAAGGGCGACCTTGTGTACGTCCGCATCTGGACCACCGCTGTTCCGACCGAAACGTCGGAAATGCAAACGGCTGCTGGCACCGCCAACATCCTGACGGCGATGTACATCCACATCGTGCTCGGCATCTCGACTGCCGGCGCGGCGGACCTGACCAACGGTACGGCGATTACGATCACCAACTCATGACGGTGTTGGTTATCGTCTAGACGCAACTGGGCGGGGGCTTCGGCCTCCGCCCTTAATTTTCTGGAGACAACATGGCCGACCCGATGCGCTGCCCGACGAAGAACGTTCTGGAGATCGAGCACGACGGCAAACAATTTGGCACCTACGTGGCGACATTGCCTGTCGGGCATTCGCTTGATGACGTAATGGCGCCGGAATACTTCGGACGGATGCAGGCGCGTGGTCCGACCGACAAGCTTCTGCGTGAGGGCGACTTCATCGATGTCCGCCCGGCTGACTGGTCCTGGTATGTGCGCCTGATGGTCCGCGCCTGCCTTGGCTCTGTGGACAAGGTCATCACCTCGGCCATTCATGGGCCGGTGGTGTTTGAGCACGGCACGCTGCCGGCGGGCTGGTCGATGCAGTACATGGGCATCGAGCGCAAGTGGACGATCTTCTTCAAGGGCGTCGAGAAGGCTGCGATGTTCAACTCATCGGAGCAGGCGCGTGCGAAGATCATCGATCTGGGCGGCGAGCCTGATGATGGTGAGGCTCCCAAGCGACGAGGTCGCCAGCCGCGCACCGCTACAGACACTCGACTGGATGCTGAGGCTGTCTGATGACGACCGCGACAGACGTTATCAACGACGCGCTTGAGCATCTGGGCGAACCGCCCTCAAGCGGGTCGGACGATGACAGCACATGGGTCGTTAGACTGACGCAGGCTTACGACCGTGAGGTCAAAAAGCTGTTCGAGATCCACAATTGGAACTTCTCGCTCGTCAAGTCTCAACTCGCCGCAGTGAGCCCGACCCCAGACGGTTGGGACTATGGCTTCACCAAGCCAGCGAAGTGCAAGCGCATCCTCAAGGTAGCGTCTGTCTCAACACCGAGCGCCGGCCAGATTCCGTATCTGGATTTCGGCGGTCGCATCCTGACTGATTCCGAGACTACATGGCTGGACTATGTCGATGGCGAGAAGATCGACAGTCCAGGCATGTGGCCGGAAGTATTTGCCGGTGCTCTTGCAGCTCAACTGGCGTGGAAGGTCTGCCCGGTCATCGGCTCGAGCGACACCAAGAAGGAAGAACTGCGCAAGACGATGCTGCGCAACCTCACTCAGGCGAAGCTGTGGGACGCCCAGCAGAATCCGCCATTCGTAATCCCTCCGGGCGAGTACGAGAAAGCGCGCTACGGTTTCTCGCGGCGCTACAATGGGTAAGCAAAATTTAACAGTGCTTGCGCTCAACGGTGGCGAGGCTGACAAGCAGACACTGGCGCGGGCTGATCTCGACATCTACTCCCGCCTCGCTGAGACGATGGAGAACTGTTTCCCGTACACGAACGGGGGCATGTCGAAGGTTCCCGGCTCCAAGTTCCTCGACGATGTGACGGCGCTGGCGCAGATCACGGACGAGGGCGGCACGGTCATCCTCGAGGAAGATGGCACGACGGAGATTGTCACGGAGGGCGAGAGCCTAGGCATCCTGCGTCCGTTCGTCCGGTCGCGGGAGATTTCCTATGCGCTCGAGCTATCGGCAAACCAGATGCGGTTCGTTGACAATGCGACGGCGGCGTATGTGACCATCACTGGCGCGCAAGCCACGATCGGCGCGTTCTCGGATCAATCTGCGGCTCCGTCGTCAGGCGGCGCGGCCCCGATCACGGGCGGCACCAGCGATGTGGCTGACCCGTTCTACGTGGACATCAATTTCACCGGGTACGGCTACTTTGGGTATGGTTCGTAATGGGCATATCGGTATCAGGGGCCGACGTTGCCTTCACGACCACGGCGGGCAGCGAGGCTGTTGCACGCTCGGCTGTGACATCGTCAGCGCCAACGTCAGAGGTCACGTTCTCGTTCGAAATCACCAGGCGTCCGCTGAAGATGCGGGCAGGGACGAGCGCGGGCGGGCAGGAGATATTCACTGACCTGACGCTTTACCCCGGCCAGCATCTCATCACGTTCACGCCTGGCGTCTCGCCCTATTACGTCGAGTTCCGCCTGCCAGACATCGGCTATGTCGGGGCGGCAGAGGGCAAGTCGAACCTGCTCGGGTTCACGACCCTCGGGGCTGGCGACCTGACGCTGGAGACGCCGTGGCAGGAGGACACGCTTCGCAGCCTGCGGATGGAGCAGAGCTTCGACGTTGCATGGCTCGCGACCAAGGGCGTGCAGACGCGGGTGCTTGAGCGGCGCGGGGATAAATCGTGGAGCCTTCGCAAGTACCAGCCGGAGAATGGGCCGTTCTCCAACCTCAACATCACGACCTCGACGATGACTTGCAGCACCAATACCGGCGCTGGGACGCTGACTGCATCAGCGCCGATCTTCAGGGCCACCCATGCTGGCGCGCTGATGAAGATCACCCATCAGGGCCAGTACATCACGGCATCGATCGACGCTCTGAACGAGTATTCGACAAGCGCCAAGGTCACGGGCGCTACCACCAACCGCAACCTCCAGCTTACCATCACGGGCGTGTTCACTGGAACGCTGGTGCTTCAGCGCAGTATCGGCTCCGAACTCAACTGGGTGACGTACCAGACGCACACGGGAACGACCGACACGACCTACAACGACGCGCTCGACAACCAGATCATCTATTACCGGGTGCTGGCGACGGCATGGACGAGCGGCACGGCAACGGTTGTGCTCCAGCACGCCAACGGATCGACGGACGGGATCGTTCGGATCTTCAGCGTCGAGGCGGATAACTCAGCGACGGTCGATGTGCTGACGCCGGTGGGCAAGACGACGGCGACGACGGACTGGGCGTTCTCGGCCTGGTCGGATGCTTCGGGCTGGCCCGCGGCGATTGCCCTGTCGGATGGCAGGCTGTGGGCGGGCAGGGACGATCGCTTCTGGGCGTCCGACTCGGATGACTTCGAAAGCTTCGAGATCGGGGCGGATGACGCCAATGCATTCACGCGCCGGGTCACGGGCGGCTGGGGTTCGGTTCGCTCGATGCTGGGCGTGGACAAGATGGTCATCTGCATGGACGCACGCGAGGCCGAGGTCAGTTCCAACACGCAGGACGACATCCTGACGCCGACCAATGCAGCCTCGCGGCCAAGGTCAAGGCGCGGTTCGGCTGATGCGCAGGCAATTGCGGTGGATGCCGATGCGGCGTTCATTGACCGTTCGACCCGCAAGCTGTTCCGCATGGTCTCGGACGGCAACAAGTATGAACTCAACGAGCTGACCCGGTTGCACCGGACGGTCGCCGGCGACGAGGGATCAGCGGACGGCTTTCTGGAGTGTGCGGTACAGTACAATCCCGAGCCGAGGATATGGCTCCCGTGCGACGATGGCCGGATGGCCGTGCTGCTGTATGAGCCGATCGAGGGCGTGGTTGCGTGGTGCAGGCTGGTGGATACCGGGGCGTACTACGAAAGCGTCTGCTGCCTTCCTGGTGACGTTGAGGACAGTGTTTATTTCATCGTGCGTCGGACGGTGAACGGCTCGACGGTAAGGCATGTCGAGAAGCTTGCCGCCGAGGCATGGGAGGACATGGAGGATGTCTGGCGCCTGCGAGGGGCGGTTGTGTATTCCGGGGCTGCGACGACGGCCATCACCGGGCTCACCCATCTCGAGGGCAGGACGGTCTATTCGTGGACCGATGGCTACCAGCAGGGGCCTTACACGGTCGCGAGCGGGGCCATCACGCTGGATTATGCTGCGTCCTATGCAATCACGGGCCTGCTCTATGAGGGCAAGTACAAGTCGCCGCGGGTGATGGGCGGGGCGTCGATGGGTACGGCGATGACGCAGGACCGGAAGGTCACTCGCATCGGGCTCCTGCCTTACCGGACAGCGCCGGGCGCCCTGAAGTGGGGCCGTGACTTCACGAACATGGAAACGATCAAGGGCGATGACCCGGTGACGTTCGACACGGCGATGGTCGAGATTACCGACGACATCAACAAGCCGTTCGCGGGTGCGACGAGCAAAGACCCGAGGGTGTGCCTGTCGATGCCGACTGCGGGGCCTGCAACTGTTCTGGGGCTGGTGCCTCACCTGGAGACGAACGAGAAGTCTGCGTGATTTCGCGTGAGAACCTCGATGTGTCCCACTTCATTGAGTGGGGGGTTGAGGAGTATCCGCATCCCAGCCGGTTCTTCGGGTTCGTGCTGCGGCGGGATGGTGAACTGGTCGCGCTTGCGCTGATCTGGGTTGACGAGAACGAGAAGTGGTGGGGCAATTTCGCGATGCGCCCCGGCTGTCCTCGCAGCGTCCATGCGACGACGCTGGATATGTTCAGGCGCATGGATGATGCGGGTGTCCCTGCCATCTGGGCCGATTGCAACTATGACATCCCGAGGGCTGAAGCCTGGCTGTTGAGGCTGGGGTTCCTGCCAGTGGATGACGAAAAGAAGGAATGGCGGCGTGAGCTTTATTCTACAGGCCGTAGGTATCGGGGCATCGCACAAGGCGGGTATGGCTGCGGCGAAGGCGGCGACCAATGCGGGCCAGGCGGCGCTGGTCTCGGGCATGGGCGAGGCCAAGCAGCTTGAGACGCAGGCCGCGCGTGAAGTCGCGGTCGGCACCTATAACGCGGACATCATCAACCAGCGTGCCAAGCAGATCCTGTCGTCCCAGCGTGCGGCGGCGGCAGCGGGCGGCGGTGACACAACGGACGCCACGGTTCAGGCCATCACGGACGAGACGATCAAGAGCGCCAGCGTCGAGAAGCTGATGCAGATGGCCAACGCGGAGGACAAGGAGCGTCAGCTCCGGTTTGAAGCGAGCACGAGGCGGTACGCGGGCGCGACGGGTCTGCAACAGGGACGACTGAAAGCGAGCGCTCAGAAAACTGCAACGTGGGGGCAGACGATAATGAGCGTGGAGAAGCTGGGCTCCGACATTGCTTCAGCATTTGCAACGGGCGGAAAGTCCGGGTCTACCTAAGTCTCGCAGACCACTTCGATTGATCTGTTCTCGGTAGATCCGCCGCTGGGAATAGCTCGCGTCGTGATCGATCGGTTTATTTCGGTGTAGTCCCCACCGCAGAGTTCTCGCGCCTTTTCATGGCATGTGGCGATGGTCGCCAGCATCCCACCGCAGTGGATCAGCGATGCTGATTTTCCGTCAGGCGTGACGAAGCTATTCACAGTCGGCGCACCAATGGCGCACGAGCCAAGCATGAACAATCCGACGAAAGCGAGCTTTCGCATCAATTCCTCCCAGCGCGAAGTTGTGATTTAGAATGGCACGTATACCTCGCGCACAACAGATGGGGCTAGACCCCAGTGCGGCGCAGAACACGCGCGGCGTTGTGGATATCCCAATCCCCGACTTCAGCGGGCAGCGTGCTGGCGCTGAGGCGCTGGACAATGTCGGCAAGGCGATGCTGGAGTTCGGCAACAAGCTTCAGGAAGCCGAGACCGACCGCAAGATTGTCACGGCCACGAACGCCACACGCTCTGAACTGGACAAGACGAAGCGGTCTATTCTTGAAGACCCGAACGTCAAGCCGGAAGACTACGAGAAGGTCTACCAGGAACGTTCAGACGCAATCTTCAAGAACTACGGGGCGACCATCCCCGGCGGCAAGGCGAAGGCTGTCTGGGATAAGTACACGGGCGACCTTGGGTTCAGTGGCCTGACGGAGATGCGGAGCGCGACCCGCCAGAAGCAGCTCGAGAACGCCACAGCAGAGACCATCGCGACGGTGGCGAAGACGGTTGAGGGCTTTGCTGACCTCGACCAGTCGGAGGAAGTCTTCACGTCGAACTTCACGGCCACGCACGAGTACATCAGCGGTCAGGTCAAGTCTGGCTTGATGGCTCCAGACAGGGGCGCGCAGGCTCTGGCGGAACTCGAGACGGGATTTCGCAAGGCCTACACGGAGCGCACGCTCTACGCGATCGACGGGATGCGCCAGGCCAAGAACTACGCGGGCGCAACCGAGGCGCTCTATGCTGCGAAGAAAGATGGCAAGATCGACGACAAGTCATTCACCGCGACCAGGGCTGTGCTGCTGAACGAGCAGAACGGCTTCGAGGCGCAGGGGGACGCGGACAAGTACTGGGAGCAGTCTGGTGGGGATTATCAGGGCGCTCTGAGGCTGGCCCGCGGCGAGAAAGATTTCGGGCGCCGGCAGGAGGTCGAGAAGAACCTCGCATCGCGGATGCAGCAGGACAAGCTGGCCAAACAGGGTGAGCAGGACGACATCGGCAAGCAACTGGCTGACCACGTTCTCAAGGGCGGCACAGTCGCCAATGCTCCCGCCAGCCTTCTGAGCCGGGTCACTGATGCTGGCACGCTATCGCTGGCGAACTCACTGGAAGCTGCGAAGACCCGCGAGACGGGCATGTCTGCAGCGCAGAAGGCGCAACTCGAATTGAGCAGCAACGTCGCCAAGTTCGGCTTTGAGTCGCTATCGAACAGCAACCCGCGCGCCTTCATGGAAGGCTACAACTCGTGGCCGGCAGAACTGCAGACCGCCTTCAAAGCAATGACGGGGACAGACCAGATTGCCGTTGAGTCGATGCGCGACAAGATGATCCAGACCGGGCCTACGTCCAATGCGATCGATGCTGTGTTGCAGGACGTGACCAAAGAGGCCCAACGCTTTGCCCCGTCGCTGATGAACTCGGACAAGACAAACGCCACGCCGAAATTCGTGTTCGAGGGCATCCTCTACAAGAACGCCAAGGCGCTTTCAGCCATGCAGGGCGGCAAGCCAATCACCCCAGACCAGTCCCGCAAGGTCGTACTGCAATCGATGGGCGAGTATGACGCCAAGAAGTATGGAGCTGGTGTGAACCTGGCGCTCAATTTCGATGCCGATCTGTACCGCCGCGTCACGGCGCAGCAGACCACGCGGCTTGGGCGCCCGCCTTCGAATGCAGAGGCGCTTGCCGCCTATAACGCAGTGATGGGGAACTGATGCCAGTCATCCCATTCTCATCCGCATCTCGCGTTGTCGAGGTCGATCGCGCTGGTCAGGAGCAGCGCGACATCGAGGAAGCGCGCCGCTATCGCGAGAAGTCCGATGCCAAGCTCAAGGAGCTGATGAACACGCCGGTCAAGCCGTTCGACCCGAAGGGCGGGACATCACCGATCGACGTTCCCGAGCCGGTTACAGGCGGTTGGCGGGTCAGGACGAATGGCGATCCGCAGCCAAACGGGGATGCGCTGCCGGGCGGTGTGTTCAATCGCATGGGCGCTCCCGACATTGACGATCCGATGCGTGACGAGCAGGGATTTGGCGGGCCTGACAACTGGACGCCCGAACTTGCGATGCCAGCGGCCCCGGAAGGGGAAAGCTTTGTCGGCATGGGCTCGGGCGGGCCAGAGCGTCCCGTAGCAGGACTGACGCCTGAAGACATTGCCGAGATGAAGGCGTATCGCGACAAGCGCGATGGCGAGCAATCCAACCTGCGCACACGCAGCGCATTGTTGGGCCAGACCAGCACGCCTGATCAGGCCGCTGAGGCGCTGGACCTTGCGAACAGGACCGGCGCCAATCGCGCTGAAGTCGAGAGCGACGTTGAAGCCTTCCGCAAAATGGACGTGCTGTCGCAATTAGATTTCGCGCGCACGAGCGCACCAAAGCTGCGAAGCTGGCTGGACGATCCGATCAACCTCGAGGTCGCCCACGACGACGTTCAGAACCTCGGCTGGTGGGAGCAGACGCAGGCATTCTTCAGCCCCGGCTCGATCACGCTGGAAGAGGTGGGGCAGTCGTTTGCGGTAGGCTTCGGATCGCAGATGCAAAAGACCCTGTGGGGAATCGACCGGGCGTTGGGCGAGAGCAACGCTGCGATCTACAAGGCGCTGCCTGACTGGGTGCCGGGCAAGTTCGCCCTCGCCAACGAACAGGTCCAGCGTAGCCTGACAGCGGACATGAACGCGACCGCATGGGAGAAGCGGAGGGCGGCAGAGATGCCGCAGGGCGAGACGTGGCTTGAGCGCGGCATTTATGGCGCGGCTGCTTCTTCCCCGTCTACCGTCATCGCCCTCGCGGCGACTGTCATAACGAAGAACCCCTACATCGGCACCAGCGCGATGGGCGCGACAACTGCGGGCGGTGCCTATCAGGACGCGCGCGAAGCTGGCAAATCGTACTGGGACAGCGTTCAGCACGCTCTGGTGCAGGGCGGCATCGAGGCGGGAACTGAATTTCTTCCGGCCAAGTTCCTCCTCAAAGACTTGGCCGAGAATGCATCGTTCCTCAAAACCTTCACACGCAACGCCGTCACCGAGGGCATGGGCGAGCAGGTTGCGACATTCGGTCAAGACCTCGACAGGTGGCTGACGCTCAATCCTGAAGGCACGATAGCGGAGTTCTTTGCCGAACGTCCGAACGCTGCTCTCGAGACGCTGGTGGCGTCCACGATCATGTCAGGCGTCACGACCACGGTTGCCAAGGGAATGCAGGCCGCGGGCGACCAGATCGACAAGAACGCGAGACAGAAGCGCACCGAGCAGCTTTCCAAGACCTTCGACGCGATGGCGCAGAACAGCAAGGACTCGAAGCTGCTGAAGCGCCTGCCCGAGAAATACCGGGAACTGGTGAACCAGGTCACGAAGGACGGCCCGCTGGAAAGCGTGCGGATCGCGCCTGAAGCCATCACGTCACTGGCGCAGGAAAAGGGTGTCACGGTCGAGCAGATTGCGCAGGCGTTCCGCATCGACCCGAACGAGATGGTCACGGCGATCGATACCGGCGAGGACGTGGTCATCCCGGCTGGGAACTACGCTGCCGGCCTGTCCACGTCGATGAAGGAGATCGGCGTATCGGGCGAGACGATCCATCAGGCGCTTGCTGCGGACATGCGCCTGCGGGCTGATGATTTCACGGCGCGCGAGAGTGAAGCGGCGAAGGCGGCATTCGAGGCGGAGGCCACGGCCCGCGAGGATCGGCGCGAGACGGATCAGGCATTTGCCGACAGTGGCGACCGGGTCCGCAACACGATCCGCGAGCAGGTTTCAGCGACGGGCCGGTTCAACGCCGACTCGGCCAACACGCAGGCAGAGCTTGTCGGCTCAATGGTCGAGACGCTGGCCCTGCGGACGGGCGTAGACCCCGAGGCGCTGTGGAAAGAGCAGGGCTTCGACATCGTCGCGTCCCTGTCAGGCGAGCAGTCGGAAACAGGCGCACTGCCGCAGTCGATCGGAGAAGACGCCACCCCGACGCAGCGTCTTATCGACATGCGCGCCAAGGGCTCCAGCAACGCGGAGATAGCGACGGCGCTTTATCCCGACGCTGATGCGAAGACCGCGACCAACCGCGTCAAGGCTCTGGCGTCAAAGCACAAGGCGAAGATCGAGGAACGGCGCGCTGAGCTGGAAGGCGCGAAGTCGCTGGATCAGTTTGGCGGTGTTCACGGTGCAAACTGGCTGAAGATTGAGGGCGAGCCCCGTGTTGTCGATGCGCTAGGTCTTGCAATGCGGATGGACACTGAGGGGGCAACCCGAGAGGAGATCTGGGCCGCTACCACTGATATGCTTCGCGGCACGAATTTTATCGGGGCGTTCAAGGGCGTCGATAACCTGTGGCGCTTTGAAGTCGATGACAGCGATGTCGTCCTTAAGAAAGGGCGACCCATCACCGGAACCTTGGCGGACTTCCTCACAAATGCTGATGTGGGGGGAGCGTATCCGGGGGTTGCTGAAACGCCAACGACAGCGAAGTTCTCGCTGTTCACTGATCGAGGCAAATACGGCAAGGGCGGGATTTCGGCCAAGTCCGACGATCTACGCAGTGTCCTCCTCCACGAGGCTCAGCACGCCATCCAAGAGGAAGAACTCTTCGCGATGGGCGCGAACAGCAAAGACCCCAACTATCGCCGCCACGCCGGCGAGGTTGAGGCTCGAAACGTTCAGAGCCGAAGGAACTTTACGGCTGACGAGCGCCGCGCCAAGCCGCCGTGGACGACGGAAGACACGCCTGCGGATCAGCAAATTGTGGTCTTAGCGGGATCGCAAGCTAGGCTTCTAGCTCAAGAGACACGCGGCGACTTCACCCCCCGCGCCGACCGCAACGTGGTCCGTCTCTTCGAAAGCGCCAACCTCTCGACCCTCGCTCACGAAGGATCGCACTGGTATCTCGACACCCTCTGGCGGATGTCGAAGACCGAGAACCCGCACCCGTTCGTGCTGGAGCAGCTTGCAGCCGTCCTCGAATGGCATGGCAAGTCCCCGAACTGGGACGCGATGTTCAACGCGGACGGCTCGTTCACGAAGGAAGGCGTCGAGCTGCAAGAGGCATTTGCCGAGACGTTCGAAATCTATCTCCGCGAAGGCAACGCGCCAACGACTGCGCTGCGCTCAGTGTTCGCCTCGTTCAAGCAGTGGCTGCTGAACCTCTACAAGAGCGTAGAGGGCGTGTTCATGATGCGCGATCTGAGGACCGGCGCCTACACGCAGCGCGCCAATCTGGACCGCGTAAAGATCAACGACGAAATTCGCCAAGTGTTCAAGCGGATGCTCGCGAGCGACGAGGCGATCAATGCCGTTCACAGCGGCCTGGCCCGTGACGGCGAGGCAATGGCGCAGGCCATCCTCAAGGCGCAAGACCCCAAGGGCCTGTGGAAGCCGGAACGCAAGGAGAAGTTTCTCACGCGGATGAGGGAGCGGTACGCTGCGGCCCGTGAGCGAGCCAGCGCGGCGCACACTGCACGCCTCATTGAAGAATACTATCGCAACGAGCAGGCGATAAACTCTGCCGAGGAGCGCGAAGTCCGTCTCGAAGTCCAGTCCGAGATCGACGAGCGGCCTGAACAGCGGGCGTATTTCTGGCTCTCGACGGGCCAGTATCGCGACACGCGCGAGGCGCAGGCAGAGGAAGCTGCTGCCGAGGATGAAGCGATGCGGTCGCTGCCGCAGACCGTTAAATCAAAAGCCGTCGATAGCCTGCAGATGGTTGCAGAGCGTGGCGAGCGCACCCTCGCAGAACGGGTTGTGATTTCCGCGGCAGAGCGCGAAGCGATCAACGCCTCCGCTGCTGAGACGGGCCTTTCTGTGCGCGAGATTACGGACGCCGTGCGCTCTCACAAGGCCGCGCACCCGATAGCTCAAGGCTGGGCTCCTCTGGTTTACGTGCGTACCGAGATCGATAAGGGCAAGGTTGCGCACCAGTACCAGAGCGTGCCGTATACCTTCAGCTCAGACGCCAACGGTAGACAGCTAGAGCCTGGAACTGCCGCTTACGATCGCCGTGTAGCTAGCGTTGCGCGCTCAATGGTTGAAGAGGTGCGCTCGATATTTCGCCGAGCCGCCAATGGCGACCAGAACGCGCTTAACATCCTCGCGCAGGCCGGTTGGTACAAGGCCATGCGGACGCGCCTGCGGCATGAGTTTGGGGGCCTCGGCGACCTTTTCGCGGATCTGCTCGGAGCCACCAGCCCGAACACGCCAGTGCGGGGCAACTGGGCTAACGCGGTCGAGGCGCTGCGTCGTGCTAGCCGTGGCGATTTCGACGGGTTGATCCTGCAGTGGGAAGCGTGGGCCGACAACCTTGATGCCGTCGAGACCGACTTGCGCGCTTGGTTTAATGAGCGTTTGGATGAGGGTCTGAGCAAGAAGAAGATCAAGGGGTTACCTGAGTACGAAGAGAAGATCGCGGCAGTGCGCAGCGCTCGCAAGATGCCGGACGACCTGCTTCCGACCAAGGAGTCAAACGCCAAATACGGGTTCAACGGCGCTAACGTCATCCGTGCGATGGTTGACTTGTGGCGTGTCGTCAAGAACGCAGACCCGGACATTTCCCGTGGCGGTACGGCGCCCAAGGCGATCAACTTCAGCGGGAACCTGATTGGGTTCCGTTCCAGAGCCACGATCGATGTCTGGGCCGCGCGCCTGCTGCAGCGTCTGACCGGCGGGCGGCGTCTTCCCAGCATGGTCGAGAGCAGCCTCTCGGGAGATATGCGAGAGGACGGAACGACGACGCTGCAATTCGGGTTCGGGCAAGATGCGTTTAGCGCGGCGGTTGCCGCCATCCGCGCCGACCCCGAACTGCAAACAGACGCCGGTCTTGCTGAAATCAACGACGACGATCTGCAAGCCGTTGTCTGGTTCATCGAGAAAGAAATCTGGACGATCAACGACTGGACTAACGCGGCAGGCGAGGGCGGCTCATTTGAACTCGAGGCCAATCTTACCGGCACCTCTCAGCAGGATCGCGTCAAGGAACTTCGCAGGATTATTGACGCCTCCGCACCAACCGCGACCGTAACAGCGGCGAACCAGGATACGGCTCCAGCGCTGAAGGCGATCGAGGACCACGAGGCCAAGCACGCCGACGAGATCGAAGAGCTGCGCAAGCTGGAGTCGGGCGAGGTCAAGGGCTCCAAGAAGCGCATGGCAGAACTGGGCAAGATCGTTCGCCCGCCGGCTGAAGCAACCCGATTGCTTGCCAATGTGGAGCGGGCCAAGGCCAAGCTCGAAAGCCTCGCCTTGGAGAAGGTGGCGGCGAAGGGCGAACTCGCGGCGCTGGAGCGTGAGGTCGATCGATTTGTTGGTGGCCTGTCGATCCAGATGTCGCAGGACACGCAGGGCATCGACTTTGTGCCGACCGATTCCGACATGGCGCGGCTGGGAGCTGCCGTCCGTCAGGCTATCTATGAGGCCGACGACAAAAGCGCGGTGCTGGGCTCCAAGGCGCTATCGACTGAGGGACGTTACGGCGGGGCCGAGCGTTCGCTGGATCTCGAGGTAGTCGCGCGTGAGGGCTACAACGCCAACACGCTATGGCGTGAAATGCTTGTTCAGGCCCAAGCTGCCCGCCAGGACAGCACGTTCCTCTCGCGCGTTCTGCGGGCGGGTGAGGAGTTCGATCCGCTGCGGCACCGGCCCGGCGTCGAGATCTACCTTCGCAGCGCCGCATCGAAGGAACAACTTGAGAAGGTGCTGGCCGACCTGGCTAAAGAGGGTGTTGAGTTTTTGACCGTGATTGTTGACGGTCGCCGGATGGCCGAAAGCATGGGCGGGGCGATGCCAGCCGCTGTCGGCGTTCGCCTGCAGTATGTCCCTGAATTTGAACAGCGTTACGGCATGGACAACCTGAGTGGGTTGGACGATGCGGCGCTTGCCGCTAAGATCAAACAGAAGGCGGACGAGCTAGAAGCCATTGCCGATCGCGTGTCTGAAACCGTCGAAGGCGTTTCTTTTGCTGGTCAATTCTGGTACGATACGCAAGTGGCTTTCAGTCACCAGTATCAAGAGAAGATTGATGGCATCTCAGCTGGAATATCTGAAGGAAGCCCTGCAAAGGCGCCTGACGGCCAACGGTGGCAAGGAGACGCCATTCGTTCAGGGCTTGAGAGCGCAGATCGCCAGGTACGAGAAGCCGCGCGCGGAGAACCCGGTGGAGACGTTCTCGGTGGGGATGCGGGGACCGGCCCCCAAAGCCTAGCCCAAACCGTAGCCCCCCGCCAACTCGACGCGATGGGCTTCTACAGCGCAGCGCAGGAAGCCGCACAGCGCGTTCCCGATGGCATCTGGCAGATGGGCTGGCAGGCAGCGCGCAACTCGCTGGCGAAGGGCAGAGGAACGTCACGACCGACATTCGAAGAGCTTGACCAGCTCGGCCTTGATGACGCCGTGGCTGAAGCGCAGCGCGAGGCGGGCGAGCCGCTGAAAGGCGCTGAGCTTCGCTCCGTCGTTCTGGATATCATAGACGCCAACCGCATCATGATCGAGCGGGCAGACGCCATCTTCGATCCGGCGAAGGCGCGGGCTGCGATCCGCAAGATGAACAAGCGGCAGCTTTGGGAGTCGCTCAGCCTGCATGATCGCGGCTGGTTCGCCAATCGCTGGGTTGAGCCCCGCGTTGAACGCGGCGTTCGCACATTCACGCTGGACACGTCAGACGGAGACACAATCGTCCTTCAGTTCAAGGAAGACGAGATGGTGATCGGGTATAGCGGCGACCCGATGCGCGTCTCGTCAGTCGATATTCCTGTCTACAGGAGTTTCACTCACCTGGGGCTCAAAGATAAGCCGCTGGTAGAAACCATCACTATCCGTCTTGGCGTTTATGAAGTCATCCCAGCGGCGGAGGCCGAAAACCTACTGCTCACGTCAAGCGTCAAGTACGCGGTCCAGAATCGGATTGGCGAGTTGTTTGCGGACCTTGGCGAAGAAACGGTCATTCGCAAGACGACACGCGAAGACTTGGCCGATAGCATTCCTCTCGTGGACAAGGGCTCGTATGGCAACGGCTCTCGGCGTCTGGAGCCCGAGGATTACGATCTTGACGGAGAGGCAACAAAGAGCGGCGAAATCCGCATGCTGCTCCCCGCTCGCTTTCATGATGACCTGACCGGGTCCACGCATTCCGGCGAGCCGGGCGAGGTCGTCAATATCCTCTGGTCTGTCCGCAAGGATGCTGATGGGAACAAGTCCCTCTTCCTGCGCCAGTTGCAGTCGGACGAAGCCCAGCAACTGCGCCGAGAAAAGGAGGCGATGCAGAGCAACCGAGAAAGCGAAATTCAGGTCTACATGACCCGCTTGGGCAAGACGCGCGCCGAGGCGGAAGAGGCGGTCCAGAACGACATCGATTCCATGCTGACCGCGCCCCTGCTTGCGCGCACGTCCACTTGGGTCAACGCTGGTGTTCGGGCTCTTGTCTTTGAAGCGGCCAAGCAGCGGATGGGCAGCGTGTCGGTTCCGACAGCGCAGACATCCACGATCATTCAGGGCAACGCTGACGCGGCGCAGCATTACGAAACCAACGTGCGCGGTGCGCTTGAGAAGATCGCGCGCCAGATGGGCGCCGAGGTCAAGGTCTCGACGGTGCAGTCTGCGGACTACCCGAACGGCGCAACCGTCTACACGATGCAGATCACGCCGCAGATGCGAGCGAAGATACTCTCCAGAGGCTTCCCGCTCTTCCAGACAAAGACCGGCAAGGGAACAACCACCCCGCCCGCTGATCTCCCCCTGATGCGCCTCAACCTGCAAGCCGTCCGCGAGCAGTATGGCGAACAGGCGCTGGCAGAAATCCCGCCCGAGGTTGCAGCCTTCAGCGCGACCGCGAACGATGTCGATATGTACCTTGCGACAGTCCGCGACATCCGCAAGACGCTGAACGAGACGCCGCCCAAGTCGCTGTGGAAATTCCTCTCGACGCCGCGCAACATCGGACAGGGCGAGGGCCGTATCAGCTACAGGGGCATCCGCGACACGGACGGCGAGATACTGAAGATCATTGGCGAGAAGAAGGCCGCGCGCGGGCTGATCGCAGACCCGACGAAAGACAGCAAGCGCTCGCGCTCCTATGACATGCAGCAGGCCATCGAAGCCGCATGGGAGGCTGGCTATTTCGACGGGGAAGAGCTGCCGACGCCGGCGCAATTCCTCGACACGCTGCGCGCCGACATTGACGGGCAGGCCCCGCGCTACCGCCGCGACGACATCCCGACCGTCAGCATGATCGCCAACGCTGAACGCTGGGAAGCCTGGTTCGACCAGAACGACATCAACATCCACGAGAAGGATACAGCGGCCCTACGCGCCAAGCTGGCCGTGATGCTGACCGGACAGGGCGAGAACGCGATCGGCCCGGATGAAGCAGCCCCGTTCTTCAAGATGCCCAACGGCAAAGCATTGCTCGACGGCCTGAAGCAAGGCCCGCTGCGCGACAAGCTGATCCGCGAGGAAACCCGCAGGCGCATGATCGAGCGCAACGGCGACGTGTTCCGGGACGGCACCATCATGGCGAAGGCAGAGGAATACGCCCGCAATGAGCTTCAGCATCGCCAGTGGGAGATCGAACTGGAGGCGCTTGCCGAGGCAGGCGGGCAGCGCATTGCGACGAACGCATTGAAGCAGCAGGCGATCGAGAACCTCCGCTCCAAGCAGGTCCGCGAGGTGCTGAACTACAACCAGTACCTCACGCTGGAACGCCGCTGGGCTGAGAAGGCGATCAAGGAGAAAGACCCGGCCAAGGCTGCGGAGTATGCGAAGTATCGGCTGCTGAATTCTTATATGTACTCGGAGGGCAAGAAGCTCGCGGAGCAGATCGAGAAGACCCGCAAGCACCTGCTCGCCTATGAGAGCAAGTCCAAGCTGGCGCGGCTGTTCTCTGCCGGCAAGGAATACGCCGAGAACATGCGCGGGCTGCTGTCGGACTACCAGCTTCGCAACGAAAGCCGGAAAGCCGAGAACCAGCGGCAGGCGCGATCGGCATGGATACAGACGCAGATGGCGGGCATCGACCCGTTCGCAGCCTACGCCGATCCGACGCTATCTGTAGAGCAGCAGCAGATCGCCGCGGCTGAAGCGATCGAGCGCAGCAGCGTGCTTGCCCGCCTGTCCGAGGGCGTGGACGCACAGAACTACAAGTCGATCACGGTGCAGGAGCTGCTTGCTGTTCGCGATGAGGCGGATCTCATCTGGAGGCTTGCGACTCTCAAGGACCGGCTGATCAAGGACGGCGAGCGGCGCAAGCTGTCGCTGGCGGCAGGCGACATTGCCGAATCCGTTGTCGCCAATCAGCCAAAGGAGCGCCCGCCCGAGCCTCTGGAAAGCAACCTGCCCGGCGAGAAGATCAAGCGCGCCGTCTCTGGCTTCATGGTGTCTCACCGCACGTTCCAGGCGCTGGCCCGGCAATTCGATGGCGGCAAGGATGGTGGAGTGTTCTGGCGCTACATCGTGCGCCCGCTCAATGACGCTTTCGCCCGCAAGACGACGATGATGAAGCAAGTGGGCAAGGACATGGAGAAGCTGTTCTCCACGTTCACCCCGGCTGAGCTAGGCCGGTTCATGCGGGACCGGCAGACGATCGATCTCGGCGCAGGGCAGAAAGTCACGCTGACGACGCAGGGGCGTCTCGCAGTGGCGCTGAACGCAGGCAACGAGAAGAACCTCGCCCGCCTGATGGATTCGAACGGCTGGGATCGGCGTCAGGTCCAGGTCATCATCGACACGCTTTCCAAGAAGGAAATGGATTGGGTGCAGGCAACGTGGGATTATCTGGAGACATGGTATCCCGAGGCCGATCGCGTCCATGAGGCAGTACATGGCGCGCCAATGGATAAACAGGCGCCGCTTCAACTCGCGACCCGTTACGGCGTGTATCGCGGGGGGTACTTCCCGATTGCCTTCGACCCCCACAGGTCGAGCAAATCCGGGCAGCGGAAACTGGAGCAGGATGCGCAGGCGGCTGGCGGCGGCAGGGTTGGCACTCGACAGGAGCCGGGCTTCGCGAAGAAGCGCGTTAGCGGCAAGGTCACACTTCCGCTCAACCTTGATCCGTTCTCGGTCATCCTGCGCCATCTGGATCAGGTCACGACATCGATTGCGACCGAGGAAGTGCTGCTTGATGTTGGCCGTCTGATCCAACACCCCGACGTTGAGCGCGCAGTTATTGAGAGGCATGGCCGCGTCAAATACGACGAGATCATCGAGGCTGTTAAGGCAGCGAAGTTTGGCCTGCCGGTTGCACAGGGCGCCGTCGAGAAGATCCTGAACCACGTCCGAAACGGATCGACCGTCGCCAAGCTTGGGTGGAGCGTCAGCACGGCGATGCTTCAGCCATCTGGTATCTCCAACTCCATCGTGCGCGTTGGTTTCCCGTGGATGATGCGCGGCTATGCCAGGATGCTGGGCGGCGCGGCGCAGATGGAAGGCTGGGCCAAGTGGGCGATGGCGCGCAGCGAGTTCATGCGCAACCGCCGCGAAAGCCAGAGCCCGGAACAGGTCAACCTTCTGGCGACACTGAAAGGCAACAAGCCGCTGGTCATGATCCAGCGCAGCGCGTTCCAACTGATGGCGCAGGTACAGTTCTTTTCCGTAGACCTGGCGACATGGTACGCAGGCTTCGACAAAGCGACCGCTGGTGGGGCAGACGAGGCGCTGGCGGTGTCGATGGCCGACCAGGCTGTCATTGATGCGCAGGGCGGTGGTGAAGCCTTCCAGACGGCGGGCATCCAACGCGGGTCGGTTGGCGTCAGGCTGCTGACCAACCTGATGAGTTATATGCTGACCACCTATCAGCTCAGCGTTCAAAGCGCTGCCAAGAAAGATCCGAACCTGCTTGTGAAGGTCGCGCGCATCTCGGCCGATATGGTCCTGCTCTGGTCGGTGCCGGTTGCTGCGACCTTGGCTATCCGCTTTGCGATCCAGGCTGCGATCGGCGGTGGCGACGATGATGACGAAGAATACTGGTCGCTGGAAAACATCTCGCGCGAGCAGGCGTCGTTCATGATGTCGCCGTTCTTCGGACTGTCGCAGATCGCTGGGGCCGTGAAGACAGACCCGTACACCTATCGCGGGCCAGCTGGTCTCGACATGCTGGTGCAGTCATACAAGGCGATGGACGCTGCATCGCATGGCGATACCGAGCAGCTTCTGCGCCCGCTGAACCAGATGGTGGGCATGGCATTCCACCTGCCGGCCAACCAGATCGACAAGTCCGTGCGCGGATCAATCGCTCTGTGGAATGGTGAAACAGATAGCCCTCTGGCCATTTTCTTTGGCCCGCCGCCGAAGTAGAATCAGCACCATGATTTGTGCAGCGCCTGGATGTAGCAGCGAAGCGAAAACGCGCGGTCATTGCGCGCGGCACTATAGCAAGCTCCGCTACCACGGGGAGATTGAAGTCCGTCGCAACGCCAAGTTCGGACTTGGCGAAGAGTTCATTCGAATGGCTTTGGCGAGCGACACGACCGAGTGTCTTGAGTGGCCCTGCGGCTTGGACAAAGACGGATACGGGCAGGTGAACTATCAGGGGCGGCACGATCGAACGAACCGGCTTGTGTGTCGCCTTGCGCATGGCGAGCCTCCGCACCCTGGCGCTCACGCTGCGCACGAATGCGGAAATCCAAAGTGCTGCAATCCGCGCCATCTCTCGTGGAAAAGCATCAAGTCAAACATGCACGATAAGTGGAAGCACGGCACCATGTACGCAGGTGCGCGCCACCACAAAACGAAACTGACTGAGGCTCAAGTTCTTAGCATTCTGAACGACAACCGAGGGCCGACTGCCATTGCCAAGGATTACGGCGTCACAAAAAGCGCCATCATAAACATTCGCCAAGGCAAGGCTTGGGCCATCCTAACCGGCATCCGCAAAGCCGCCTGAACTAACGCCGCGTCACTTCTTTCAGGAGTTCGCTTGCGAGGCTGCTGATCAGCGTTGCGGCCAACACAATGACCACGACGCCAACGTACATCAAAAGCGTTCCCCAAAAGCCGCGCTTCGGTTTCCGCTTGGTTTTATCCGCTGACATCTGCCGCCCTCATCTGCTGGGCGCAGGCTGAACCTACCCATTCTGAATAGTCAACAACCCCGCCCCTCGCGAGGAACGATAGCGCATGACCCTTACAACAGCCTGCACCCCGCGTGTGGTCATAACTGGCAACAGCACGCTTGGGCCTTACAGCCTCGTCGATTCCAGCAGTGTCGCCATCAGGCTGGTGTCCACGGGGCATCTGAAGCTGACGCGGTATGCAGCCTCGACCGATGACAACAACGATGGAACGCTGCTGGTTCTGAACACTGATTACACAGTGGGAGGTACGCAGGATGCGCGCACCTTCACGCTGATCGGATCGCAGGCGGTGCTGACATCCTCTCAGCGCATCGTGGCTGAACGGGTGCAGAGCTACACGCAAGACCTCGACCTGACGACGGGCGGTTCGTTCAACTCCTCCAGCCTCGAGAGCCGGTTCGACAAGCTCGCGGAGTTCCAGCAGGAACTGAAGGCGCGGCTGGATCGCGTGCCGGCGCTTCAGTTTGCGGACACAACGGCGAACGTGGCGTTTCCCTCGCCGCCTACTTCGGGATCGGCGGTGCTGGGGCGTAGCTCTGACGGATCGCTCGTGCATCTCACGGCGGCTGATCTCAGCGCAGATGTCGTGCTGGGCAGCGGATGGGGCGATGCGCTGGCGACAGTGCTGGTTAACAATATCTCTGCGATGCTGGCGCTTGATCCTGCCGACAATCAGATCATTCGTTTCACGGCATCCGGCGCAGAGGCCATTGACCAGGAAGATATCGAGGTCATCCCGACCGGAGAAATTACAGCCAACGCGATTGACGATCTGATCGGCGGCTACCGCTGGAACAGCTCCAGCCTGTCCAGCACAATGGTTGTCACCACGAAGGCGTTCTCCAGCGGCGACATCAACGCGACCACGAACCGGCTTACGTGGACGGCGCATTCCAGGTGGACCGGCGAGGGCGGCATTGTCTCGGCAGGGGATGGGCTGACGGCGCTCACGACCGTCTACTATCTCCGCTGGTACGACGACAACACGCTGACGCTGCACCCGACGTGCGAGGATGCGCTGTCGGGGACCAACACGGTAGACATCACCGGCACGACCGGCTTCACGCTGAGCATCCTGCGCGACCCGCGTCAGGGCGTCTACAAGCTGCGGGCAGGCGCATCGCTCACCGGCTCTGGCGGCGCACTCGTTCGGCAGATCAACGGCGTTGTGTCCCCGCGCATGTTCGGCGCGACCTTGGCGGCGAGCGACAACTCGGCGGCAATCATGGCCGCGTTCAACTACATGCGGTACTCATGGAACGCCTCGCGCCATGCTTTCGACGCGGCTGTGGACTTTGAGGGCATCCAGTATTTCTGCTCGCGCCCGGTCCACATCTTCAACCTGCGCCAGCCGGATGCCAAGTTCGGGAACGGCGGCATCTACTCCACAGCTACCGGCAAGATTGCGCTCTGCCTCGCTGGCATGAACGCGCCGGTCATTGAGAACTTCGAAGTCTACGGCGACCAGACAAGTTCGCCCGCAGTCGGCATCTACTACGGTCGCAGCTTCGACGGCGCTTCCGCCCCCATCGCACCTGACGCCCGCATGTCGGATGTTCGCACGCAGGGGTTCTTCTCGCAGGCTGGCGCGGTCAACTTCGCGTCCGAAACCGATTCGCTGATCAATTGCTCGCACGACAACCAGCACCGAACACTGACGGCTGTTTCGTTCGCCTGTATCCGCAACATGCAGTCATGGGTGGATCAATTCGGCTCTGCCCTCACAAGCGATTTCGGCAACCTGCCGACGACGGCAAGCGGCAACCACAGCAACATCCTGCATATGTGGTCGCAGCACAGGGTGACGCGCAACAGCGTCATCTCGATGGCAATCAGCGGTATCACGAAAGCCAACCCCGCCGTGGTGACTGTGTCATCGGCAGGGCTGACTGCAAGCGGCCTGACCAACGGCGATCCGATCTTCTTGGACATCGCCGGGATGACCGAACTTGTCGGCACGGTGCAGACCATCGCCAACATCAACCTTGGCGCGGGTACGTTCGAGCTTTCCGGCATCAACAGCACGGCATACGGCACGTTCACAACCGGCTACGCACGCAACAAGACCGGCCCGTCCATGCTGATCGGCGGCGCGTTCTCGGTGTTTGGCCGCACCTGCTATCACCTGACCTACGGCTCGCCCTCGATCATCTTCGACCTTCCGAACGGCACGCCTGATGGGTTCGACTACGAGTTCCAGGACGAGAACAACCCCGACCAGCCGATCCTGTTCCGCGCTGGGTCTGGCGCGTATGCAATCCAAGGCTTCAGGGCGCGCATCGACTCGTGGTCGCAGAAATCAGCCAACAACATCATCGGTTATGAAGGCACGACCGGCACGGTTCAAATCCAGAACTTTTACCTGCATGTGGTCAACATGGCGACGGCCCCCGCCTCCGACATATTCGAGGACCCTGGCAAGTACACGCTTTACGGCGCAACACAGATTGTGCCTCTTGCGGCGGCGCTCAACACCATATCGGCCTTCGCAGTCTATCGCGGCGAGACGACCGCATTCGACCGCACGCCCAAGACCATTGAGTACGGCGATGAAAGCGCCCTGACGGCAACGGTTGCCTACGCCACGCCGGGGACAAGTTCGTTTGTCTACACGCAGCAGACCTTCCGGGGCGAGCGGATCGGCGGGCGTTACTTTTTCACGATGCTGCTGGCGTTCACGCCAACGAACGGCACGGCCAGCGGCGCGCTTGAAATTACGGTTGGGAGCCTGCCTTATCTGCCTGTGCAGGAAACGCCGCTGACGCTTGGACGTGCTGACAATATCGACGTTCTTGGCGGCTCAAGCGACAATGCGTTGGGCGCGTACATGGACACGGACGGCAAGATCTACATCTGGCGCTTCCGTGACGCGACGACCGGCGCACAGGCTGGCGTGGGCAGCATCCCGACCGGAACAGCAATCACGATCCAGATTTCAGGCCATTACGAAGTTGTTGACTGATTGTCGGCTTAATCAAGGAGCAAAGCGTGGATCTTCAGCCTGATATATCCAATCTGCTCGCCAAGTCTGGCGCGACGGTTCGCAAGGCCGGGGACGGGTGGATTGTCAGCAATGGCGCCAGAGCCTGTCACGGCGACACGCCAGCGCTGGCTGCTGAAGCGTTTCTTGTCGCCAGGCAACCAAGGCAGCGGGAAGTCATCGATCGCCTCACCGTGATTGATACCGTCGTCGTCACTCACGAACCCGCGCCCAAGCCTGCGCCCGACATGCGGGACGTGGAACTAGCTGCGGCGCGTGCGGAGATCAACTTCCTGCGCTCCTGTCTGGACGAGTTGCAGAAGCCGCTTCCCGCCCCTGATGCGCTCATGAGCGATTGGGGGAACGTGGGCGCGGACGAGGACGCCGAAGCTGCTCTCACCACGGACGACCTTCTGAGTGCCGACAATGAGGCGGTTGCCGATGTGGTCGCCAAGCTTTCGCGCCAGCGTCGCAAGCGGTTCACAGAACTGCTCAACGTGGAGCTTGCCGAGCTTCAGCAAAGCCGGAACGGCCCGCATGAAGACCGGAAGCGTGAGGCAAAGGTGGAGCGGTTGCTGGGTGTCTTCGCCCGCGTTGGCGAGATGTAATTCTACGAACGGGGCTGGGTATGACGGAGACCTTAATTCGCGACCAGCTTGAGTTGGAGCGACAGCGGGACGCCTATGCGGCGCGGGATAGGCTGGGCGCCCTAGAGCGCGACATCGCCGTCCTGAAGACGCGGTTCGAGGCGGCGGTTGACCAGATCCTGAAGGAACTTGCGAGAAGCGTTTCGCAGGAAGACCTAAAGGAAATTCGGCGCGAAACGCTTGAACTAAAGCGCGAGATCAGCGCCGAAATTCAAAGAGAAGTCGAGAAAATCCACATGGAATTTGAGAAATCAAACGAGGCGTGGGCCGAGAAGATTCTGGTCGGCGCTAAGACGCTGAACGCTGAAGCGCAGCTCCAGCGGATGCAAGAAACGAAGCAGCTTGCGAGGCAGGTCGGGCTGACCGTCTTTGCAGCGGCGCTGAGCATCATCTGCACGCTGATTGTGTTCTGGATGACGACGGCGCGACCGTAGCGCAACACAGGGGCTGGGCATGGCTAAGTTTCTCGATAATTTTCTGGCGTTCAAAAACGAGGCAGACGCAACGCGCAAGTTTGCGCTGTTCGCTGTCGTCATCATCACGCTGGGCCTTGCCTCGCTGAGTGTGACCGGCATCGTTGCAACCGCAAACTGGACATGGCTGTCAGCCCTTCCGACCGTGGGCCTGATCTTTGCCGTGCTCGGCGCGGAGCTGCTGGCAACCGTCGCATTTATCCGCATGCTCACCGCATCGACGCTGTGGCGCAAGGTGGCCGGCGCGTTCATCTTCGTGGGCCTTGCAGCCGTGGGCGTCCACAATGCCGAAAACGGGGCCAAGGTTGTCTGGCCGGATCGCTTCGCGGAAAGCTCTGCTTCGCTACAGGCCAAGGCGGAACTGGCAGGCGAGGAAGCCGGAACACTCGGCACGGCGCAGCAGGCGGCTATCAGCGGGACCGGCGCAGAGCTTGAGCGCGTCCGCGTCCAGATCGCGGAGCTTAAGACCGAACAGCAGATCATGGCGAGCATGTCGCCCGAGGGCATCAGCAAGGCGCAATCGCTTTTGCTCGCTCAGGGCCTCTACTTCGGCAGCGTGGACGGCATCCGGCAGGACAAAACGGAAAGCGCCATGCGGGCGCGTGGCGAGGCTATCCAAGGCGAACTGGCGACCCTCAAGGCCCGCGAGGATGGGCTCATGCAGGGGCAGGCGAGCCCCGTACAGCAGGCCACCACGGATCGCAGGCTGTCCGAGATCGAACTAGCCGACAAGGCAAACGCCGCGTTCTGGGCGTGGCTCTGGCTCATCATCATGCTTTGCGTTCTTGAGGGCGCCCGTTCTCTCAGCCTGTGGGCGCTCATCACCGACATCAATTCCAAGGACGCACAACGCGACCGCGACTGGACGGATGAACTGGCAGCGCTCCGTCACCAGCAAGAGCGGGCGAAAATCATCGCAGAGACGAACGCTGCGGTTGCCGCCTATTCGGCTCCTGCCGCGCCTGTAGCAGCCCCGCCTGTAGCGGTTGAGCCTCCCCCGGCTCCCATCCAACCCCCGGAGCCAGAACCCGCACCAGAGCCCGTCCCTGACCCGGAGCCGCTCGTTCTGGTCGAGCCGGTAGCACCGGACAATCAGAAGTTCCGCGACATGGGCAAAGCCTCTGCCGACGCGAAGGCGGCAAAGAAGGCGAAGGAAGATGCTTACATTCCGGTCCCCTCGCTCGTCGCGCGGGACGCTCTCAAACAGGCGCAGGGGTAAGTCATGTATATTGGCATCGACTTTGGAAGCACGAACACCACGGCTGCGTTGTGGGACGGCAAGCTGAGGATGATCGAACTCAACGCGGCAGGCACGACCACCATGCCTACCGTCGTCACCATGATTGGCGAGACGGCGCTTGTGGGGGAAGAGGCTGTCGTCGCGGGCGAGAAAAACCCCGCCTACGATTTCAGGAACTTCAAGCGGATGATGTCGGAGCCGTGGCATCCAGACGAGGACACCGGAGCGCAGACGGCTGAAGAGATTGACCCCGAGACTGGCCTTGGCACGGGGATGCTGGCCTTCGTTGGCCCGCACGACCTGCACTACCTGCCGACCGAATTGTCTACCTACATCATCAGCGCCATTGTTGACGCGGCGAACCAGTTCCTCAAGCCGCACGATGTAGTATCGGGCGCGGTGATCGGCGTCCCCGCCACCTTCACGCCAGACCAGATTGAGGCGGTCAAGCAAGCGGCGCGAAACGCAGGACTCGAAAACGTCTACACGATCGAGGAGCCTGTGGCCGCGGCCATCGCCCATAACATCGATGCCCGCCGACCGGGGGCCACGTTTGTGGTGGATTTCGGCGGGGGTACGCTCGATACAACGCTCACCCGCAGCCGCGATGGCCTGATCAGCATTCTGGCGAAGAACGGCATTGCGGATCTCGGCGGTGCGGACTTTGACAAGCGCATCGCTGACTACGTCATCAACCTCTGGCGCTCGGAGTTCCGCAAGGAACTGGAAGCGGGGCAGGTAGCGGACAACGGACAGCTTGACCGCGTGATGCCGAAAATCCTGGCGGAAGCGGAGAGCGTCAAGAAGCGCCTCTCCGTCTATGAGGAGACCACGTTCAAGCTAGACCCGGTGTCGCGCACGATCGACGGCGTCAGTCTCCCGATGATCTACCCCGTCTCACGCGCCATCCTGAACGAACTGACGCGCGACCTGATCGACAGGATGATTGCTGCCTGCAAGGCCACCATTGAGGACGCCATTCGCAAGGACGCCAAGTTCAGTGCGAGCGGAGACATCAAGGCCGTCCTGTGCGTTGGCGGCATGACCCGCGTCCCCGCTGTGCGCCAGGCCGTCGAGGACTTCTTCGGCAAGGCTCCGCGCAAAGACGAAAACCCCGAGCAGGTTGTCGCTCAGGGGTGCGCCATCAAGGCGGCGATCCTTGAGGGCAGGCGCCCAGATATCTCTCTGGCCGACATCCTGAGTTTTGACGTGGCGATCGAGGGGCTGAACAACGTGCCTGTGATGGTCATCCCGCGAGGAACATCGTTCCCGTCGAAGAAGACGCTGCCCGTCAAGACTTCCGAGGACGACCAGACCGAAATTTCCATGCGCCTGCTCTGGGCCACACGCCCGCGCGCGGAAGACTGCCACGTTCTTGATGCGCTCGACATTCCCGTGGACCCAGCGCCGGCAGGCGTCCAGCGGCGCAAGGTTGTCGTGTCGATTGACGACGAGGGACACCCTTCGATCGAGAGCGTTGCGGCCTAGGGGGCTTTACTGTGAACGAGCTACAATTCACGAACGCTTACGGGCTCCGGTTGATTCAGGAGTTCGAGGGCGAGCCGCGCCTTGCCGCGCGCCTGTGCGAAGGCGGGAGGTACGAGCTTGGCTACGGGATCACGTTTGATCTCGACGGCCAGCCGTTCACTGCAACAAGCACCTGCACGCCAGACTATGCAGACGCCCTGTTCCGCAATGCGCTGAAGTTTTTCGAGGATGGCGTGCGCCGCCTCGTGACTGTCCCGCTCAACAGCAACCAGTTCTCGGGGCTCGTGGCGCTGGCGTGGAATATCGGGCTGGAAAATTTCCGATCCTCGACTGTCCTGCGGCGCGTAAACGAGGGGCGGATGGAGGACGCTGCGGCCAGCTTCGGGATGTGGGTATTTGCCACTAAGGGTGGACACAAGCAGGCGCTGAGGGGGTTGCTACGCCGAAGGTATAGTGAAGCCGCCCTATTTCTGGGCTATTCATGGACAGAGGCTTGCGACAACGACGCCATCGCATTGCAACGGGAAATCCCCGCCTCGCTGCCTGGTACAGATCGCGTGATCTACAAGACCGCGTTCAAGGACGTGCTCGCCGTGGCGCAACGCTACCCGCTCCCGCCTCTGGACGACGAGCTTGTCCTCTCCACCCCCATCAAAGCTGAGCCTGCGGTCGTGCCGATCGCAAGCAAGGCGGGCCAGCCGGTGCCGCTGCCCGGCCCAGCACCGGCTGCGCCTGCCCTCGAAAAACCGGCGCTGAGTGGTCCCGCGTCGGCTACGGCCCCTCCGGTGAAAGTCCCTGCTCCCCAGCGGGCGCCGGAGGGGACAAAGCCCCCCGATCCGCCTGTCCCAATTGGCCAGCAGACTAGCGCCGTAGATGGCGCAAAGCGCTCTGAGGAATGGTCCAGCGGCACTAAGGCGATGTGGCAGTCACGGCGCTTCTACGGCCTCGTGCTGATCATGGCGGGCCGTCTCTGGATGCTCAAGACGGGCAGCAACGCTTTCCTCGGCGCTGTCTCTGATCCGCTCGTGATGGAATTTGTTGGCGGCTTCGGCGTGATGATTGCGGGCGAGCTTATCCAGAGCTGGGGACGCGCCAAAGCAAAGAAGGCGCTGCACTGATGGTCCTCGCAACGATCTGGGAATTCCTCAAGAAAATCCCCGGCTGGATCTGGCTCGTGGTGGCGGGGCTGGTGGTCGGCTTTGCCTATGTCGAGCGCGAGAAATCCAGAGCGCGGAAGGAAGTGAACGACCGACGCGACAAGGAAGCCGCTGAGGTTGAGCGTGAAGTCATCTCAAACATTTCGGAGAATACTGATGAAGTTGTCCGCGAGGCTGACGCTGTGCGCAGCCATCCCTCTGCTAGCGTCCTGCCAAACCAGACCGGCGCAACCCTCAGCGACCCTCATTACCGCGACTGACAAGGCGATATGGCGCGAGGCGCTTTGCTCAACCGGCAAGGCCATCCTGATTTCGCGCAACGATATCCTGACCCTCGAAACAGCCGAGCAGATTGGCGACCACAACCATGCGCTGTGGTGCGCCTGTGATCATCTGCGGCCGGCAGGTTTCGACGTCAGCATCTGCAAAGTTTAACCGCGCCACGGCGCTCAATGGAGGACGTGACTATGGGCTTCAAAATTGTCCGTGAGGACGGCAAGACGGATTGGGGCTCGCTCCGCGCCGTGTTCTACTGCCTGCTGGCAACCTGGATTGTCGGCGTCCGGCTGATGGGCCTCGACCCGTTTGACGACCTCGTCGCGGGCCGCTTCGACCTCGGCGTCATTTTCGATCTGTTCGCGGTGATCGGCGTCTACCTGCTGTGCTGGCACGTCATGTATCCAAACAGGCCCAAGGTCAGCCTCTAGTCGATGCGTCTCAGCCCGGCCTCGCTCGCGGTCCTATCCGTGATTGTGGCCGGGCTCGTGGCGTCCTGCGTCTTGCTGGCAGGGTGAGACAGACCGCCTAGCAACGCCTTGAATCTGCATGACGCTAGAATTGTCGCACCTTGCCCATAGCGCCTTGATTTCTCAGGCTTTGTCCTTTCCCCTAGGGACTGCCAGCGGATTTTTAAGCATCTGATTTCCTGACGTTTTTCTCAGGTGCGACAGCCCCGGCATTTGAGGGGCGACAGACCGGCCAAAAACAGCGCCCATTGCATCGTCTGCCAGACCGGCCCTCTGAGCCTTCGCGGTGTAGGTTGCGGCCTGCTGGTGCGTCGAGTGTCCGAGTACCGCCATGATCTGGTGCGGCGTGCAGCCTGCCTCAGCCATTCGTGCCGCTGTGGCCTTCCTGAGCCCGTGGAAGCTGCATTGCGGGTGCACCTGCGCCTCCCGGCACCATTCCCGAAACTTGTTCTGTAGCCCCTTTCCCGTGGCGAAGGGCTGGCCATAGGCCGTCTCGAGGTAGGTCAGGCCCTTGCCCTGCCATGCGTCCAGCGCGGCCCTGAGAGGCGGCGCAATCGGAACGTCGATCGCGACGGGCCGGCGCCCTGCGTTCTTCGCCTGGACGAAGCGCAAGCGTCCGTCGCGCTCATGCGGTCTGCCGATCTTCACGGCGTCGCTGATGCGCTGGGCTGTGTAGAGCCCGATGGCGTAAGCCGTGCGTGCCTGCGTCCCGAGCGGGTGCTTTTCCTCATAAGCCTTGCAATCCTCAACCGTCCACGTCCTGTGACCTTCGGTAACGTTGGGCTTGCGCCTGATGCCTGCCGTTGGATCTGACGGAACCAACCCGTCATCGCAGGCCAGTCGGTAGACAGCTCGCAACGCGGCGAGGAAATCCTTGCCCTGCGCATAGGTCCGCGTCTTCACCCCTAGCCGGATCGTCATCGGGTCGATCATCGCGGGCAGGTGGCCTATCTTCTCGTCCAGCGCCTCAAGCAGCCTTTCGCGCGGGCGTTGCGTCAGTTTCCGGTCCAGCGCCTTGAAATCGCGGCTCGTCAGGTAGTGGCGCACGATATAGCCGAATGTCCCCCGTCGCGGTCCTGTGGAGCGCACGGGCGGCGCGGGCTCGCCATTGCGGGCTGCGAAGTAGGCTAGGGCAAACTCCTCACTGCCGGGCTCGCCTTGCAGCCTGACGCGGGGCTTTCCCGGCGCCCTGAAATACCAGCGCACCTTGCCGTGTCGGCTCACGTCGCGCGTGATGCCTTTCCATTCAATCGATGCCATATCCGGCCTCACAGGCGAACCCCAGCGTAAGGGTTAGCCTCGACCGTTGGCAATTCGTTAAGCGTCTCTTCCAGTTCCGACCGCAGCCAGAACAGACGGCGCGTCTCAGGATACTGCCGCGCCTTGGGCATATGTCCGCGCTCAACGAGCTTGTCGAATGTCGTGGGGGATACCCCGACGAACTCGGCAGCCTGGCGTCGATTGAGCGCGAACGTGCTCACTTCTCCCCGCTCCCCGCTAGTGCTGCTGCGCGTCGGAGGTCGCCAAGCGTGAAGTAAGACTGGATAGGCTCCCATCCAGGTCCCTGCGAGCACCACACTTCAGTGTCGTCGGGCGCGTCGTCGTCCCACGAACGGCATTCGCGAATGAACGGCTTCAGCGCCTCTCTAAGCGCAGCATTCTCCCGCTCCAGCTCGGAGAGGCGTCCATCGCCAGCCTCTGCAATGTACGCGGTGACGGCGGCGCGGGCGATTGGCAGCTTGTACTCAATGTGGATCGGGTGATGGCCGCTGATGCTAGGATCATGATCTATCAGCGCCCTTGCAGCCGCATCCAGCGCGCGGGGATCTAGCTCACTCACTCCCCACCCCCTCCCGCCAGCGCCTGAAGTGCGTTGCGTGTTGAACTGACGCCAAGCTCGCGCCTGATCCATTTCTTCACAGTCTCTTGGTGAACGCCCACGGTTGCGGCGATCTCGGAAACCTTCATGCCCGACCTAGCGAGCCGCATGATTTCTTTGTGGTCAGCGACAACCCTTGTGTTCACTCCCTGCTCGGCTGGCGTTGCCCAGCGGCAGTTCCCAGGTTCGTAGTTGCCGTCATTGTCGATGCGGTCGATGGAATGCTTAGGGGATGGTTTCGGCCCCATGTCATCGGCAAAGCATTGTCCACCGCTGCGAACGCCGTCGCCATTCAGCCAACGGTCACAGACCGTGATCCCGCGTCCACCGTATTGATGGTAGTTCCGGTTGCCGACCTCATAGCATCGACGCCGGATGTGCTGATGCGTGTAATACAGCGGGTGATGATGGTCGAACTGTTCAGGGTTTCGTACCTTGAACGGATGGTTCTGACAGCCGCAGCTTTTGGTGTTGCCACTTCGTAGGTTGTTTGCGCCTATCGCCTTCACGGTTCCGCATTCACACTTGCAATACCAGTACGATATCGGCCCTTGCTTGCGTGCTCGGCTTGGCGCTTTTTCAACGACGGTGAGTATTCCGAATTTAAGGCCGCGCATATCAGGCGTCCATCTGCCGCTCGGAAGCTGCATCATGGGCAGCTTCTGGCGCGTTGCTTTGCTCGCGCTCATTTCGCGCACTCCTCCAACCTCAACAGCGCGGCCCGTAGTTCAATTACGGGGCTCATGTCCCTGTCGAACTTGTGCTGTAGCGCCGGATGGATTGAGCCGTCAGGATCGACCCACCGGCTTTTGACTTCGGTTTCCAGATCGTCGGCGCACTCTTGAGCCAGCCGTGCAATCTCCAACAAACTCTCAAGCGAGTTCATCGCGGCGACGATGGCGGCGGCGTTGGCGCGGCCTACAACGTCAAGTGACGCCCCCTCGCCATTGTCCTCCAGCAGCACCATGTCGCTGTTGAGCGTGTCGGCTATGATGCGACCGCTGGGCGCGTAGATATTGTAATAGTAGTCGCGCCGGTCGCTGTCCTGCACGCGCTGGCTGTCTTCAAACCAGTTGCCCGCCGTCGCCTTTGCGCGCAACTCTCGCAGGCGCGCGATCACATCACTTGCACTCACCGCTTGTCTCCCATTCTCGCTTTGACCTGATCCCGATGCTTCTTTGAAAGCGGCGACACGTAATTGTCCGGCTTGCGTGACCATTGCGACGGCGCTTCCGATCTGCGGAGCTTCATCTCAGGGAAGGGGCGGCTGGGGATTGCCTTCTTGGGGCCTGCGCACGATTCACCGCGCAACCTGCGGCCTTTTGCAGATGCCTTCACATCCTTCGCGGTCTTCAGCTTGTGACAGCCGACACAGAGCAGTTGCCAGTTGTCGAGGGTATGGGCGCCGAGGTGATCAAGCGCCTGGATGTGGTCAACGGCGTACTCTCCAAGCTTGACCTTCTCCGCACATGAGGCGCAGCGGCCATCGTACTTGATGAACACAGAGGCGACTTCTCGCGCTGTGAAGCTGCGGCGTTTCAGGGGCTTCGGGAGCGTGTCAATCGTCACCGCACCTTCTCCGCCGCCCGAATGCTGCTCTGCTCAGTGCGCCACATGTCTATGATAGCGCTGGCCGCAGACAGGCGGTTGCGCCACATGTAGTCCACTTCGCGGCAGGCTTTGACCTGCTCAAGATGCATGACGTAAGCTTGGTCTGCGCGGGCTTCCATCTCCTTCGCAGCGGCGGATTTCTCCTCGCTCTGAAGCATCAGCCGCGCCATGACGGTCTTGGTCAGATCGTCCATGTGTTCGGCTGCGGCGCGGGCCTTTGAGGCTTCCTGCTGTGGATCGGTCAGGTAGCGCAGGGCCTGCTCAAGCATCTTGTCCGTGATCATCAGAGAACCCGTTCCTCGACAATCTCAACACCGGGGATCTCAATGGCAGCGCCTTTGGCATGGCGGATGTCCGAGTTCGCCAGCTTCTCCAGCGTGGCCCGCAGGTCGCCGCTATTGAGGTAGTGCATCGCCAGCTTCTGCCAGTCCGTGACCTTTGCGCTGCGCTTTGTCTTGAGCGACGTTGCAGCAAACCCGCCAGCGGCAGAGGATACGCGAGAGGCGGCAAGCGCCTGGCCCTCGGCAATCTTCGCCTCGACGTGCGCAGCCTTCACGTCCACGGTCGGCGCGGTTGCAGCGAGGAACGGGTCTTCCTCCGGTTCTTCAGCAGCCTTGGCGGCGAGGCGTTCGGCTTCCTCCAGCTTGCGGCGGGCTTCCTCCGCGATGCGCTTGGCTTCGCGTTCGCGGGCGTCGAGGAAGGCGGCGAGCTTCTGCTTGAGCCCCTTGATGATCTTGTCGCATTCCTCGATCAGCGGCTTGTACGCGCCATCGATCTGCCGGCCAGCTTCAAGGTGCGGGCGCTTCTTGTCGTCGCGTGTGGCGTCGATCTCCTTCGCCAGCTTGCCGCCGTACCCGACATGATCGCGCACGAATTGCGCATTGCCCTCGGTGATCTCGGTGACGGCGTCGGCGTCGGCCTTGAAGCGCGCCAGCATCTCCCGATAGGCTTCGACATCGTCGGCCCTGTTGTGTCCCGGTCCAATATCAGCGCGCATCTTCAAATGCCTCCTCGGCGTCTGCGCTTGCGCGCTCGTTGTGTTGCAAGCCCTCCATGAGTTCCTGGTAGGACTTGCGGATTTCGGCCTGCCAGTCTTTCGGCTGGAGCTTGACGCGCTCGGCGTTCATCCGGCCCCATTCCTTGAGGTCGCGCGTTGACGTGAGGCGGCGCATCTCCTCGACCATCACGCCATAGTCGCCACGGGCGGCGCCCTTGCTCATGGTCTGGACGGGCGCAGACGCGGGGGGTCTTGCATCTGCGCCCGCCGCTTGCTGGCTCCTCACGGGAGAGGGTGAGGGAGCCGCATCCCTGCGGACTTCGTGGTGGTGGGCGTCGGCGTCGTTGTCGCCTTCGGTCGGGATGCAGAACGTCTGCATCGCCATGTATTTGTAGGCTGCGCTCATGGCCTTGTTCGTCGCCTTGTCGGCGCTGTCCATCGCCTCGCCATAGGTCGCGGCTGTGATGCGCGAGCCATCGACGGAGCAGATGATGTCGAACTCGACGTGGACGACGACGTAGAACAGGACACCGCCCTTCTGCGTGTCGCGCTCGGTCTTCTCGCGGGACAGGACGCGGGGGACGATGATCAGGTGATGCCTGGCAAGGATCGGCGCGAGTGCGTTGTAGACGTCATCAATGCCACGGAAGCTGTAGCCTTGCTGCTGGTTCTTCCGGTCCTTCGCGATGCCCTCGCGCCCCACGTCCTCCATCACGGCTGCGATAGCCTTGTAGACTTCGGGCAGGGCTCTCATATCGTCAGCCATTTTTGGGCCACTCCTTCAAAATCTGTTCACGCTTGGCGTTGTCCGCAGCGATAATGCGGTGGATCTCGCAGACGATTTCCTCGATGCTAGCGGCCACCTCGTCGAGTTCAGCAGCGCTTGCGCCTATGCGCTTTGCTGCGATGCGGGCGTTGGACGTTGGGAATGGGATGACGTTAGAGGCGGTCATGCTGTCCCCTTTGCGTGGCCAGCGGCGTCGATGGCGTCGAGTCGTGCATTGCAAAGGTCGCACTGCCGCTCGCAGACGCCGCACCCGCCATCATTGGAGGCCTCGCAGTAGCCTTCCATGCAGTTGATCACGTAGCCGGCGCCGGCACACTTCGGGCAGTCGTCTACCTCGCTCGCCACGTTGTAATCGATGTTGGTTCCGCCCATGCGCGTCGGGAGCATCACTCGTCCTCCACGCGCCAGTCGGCCATGATCATGGTATTGACGACGGTGCTTGCGCTGAGAGGGGCCTCCGCGATGATCTTGCCCGAACCGGAGTGGTAAGGACCATCGGGCCGGTACCGGTACTGAAGCTCTTTCGTGAGCGGATCGTGTCGGTACTCCAGCTTGTAGCTTTCGCGCTGCGGAGGCGGGCCGAAACCGTGCGCCGGAGCCTGCGTCCACTTCAGGGGAAATTCGTCGGACATCAGACCACCCCGACGCGCTGAAGCTGCTTGCGCCCGCGCACAACAGCAGCGCGTTTCCGAGCCAGCTCTGTGCGCCTGAGACGTGCGAAAGCCTCGTCCAGCGGACAGACGGGACGGCGGGGGCGGAACTCGACGTGGATGACGTTGCTCATGTGCGCTCCTGCATCCGCTGGATGGCGATCTCTTCAAGGATGCGATACGGCGCGGCGTTGTGCCTTGCTGTGATTTCGAACAGGCCGGCGTCATCGCTGGCGGCGTTCACTTCGCGGTCATGCTCACGGATCAGCGCGCGGGCTGCTTCCTTTGTGAGTGCGAGCTTGATGACATGCTGCTCATCGCTGTTGGCGAAGGCGCGGAGTTGGTCGAGGGTCATGTGATTTCTTCCTTGATCTCGCTGAGAAGGCTCATGGCTGCGTTCGGGGCGGGCTCGCCGTAAGCGCCGTCAACAACGTCGCTGTAGGGCTCGATAAACTCGGCGCAGTCAGCGAGCAGTGCTTTGAGTTTTGCGATCTGAAGCCGCTGCTGGCCGACCTTCTTCGCCGCATCATCGAGCAGGCTGTGAAGGGTCTCGACGCGGTCTTCTGTGAGGTCGTGCTTGGTGAGGTTCACGGTTCAAACTCCGATGTTGCGCCGGTCAGGAAAAACTGGTGTTCCAGGTCGTGAAGCTCGGCCCTGAGTTGGCGGATGTCGTCGCCGCTCATGTGCGGATCGCCTTGGGCTTCGTGCAGCGCCTCGCGAGCCTCTTGGATCTCAAGATCAAGCGCGCGGGCGAGGTTCCAGTTGGTGCGGTACAGGCTCATGCTGCCCCCCGCGATTCATGAAACTGCTGAAACGTGTCGTTGAGCACTGCCACGACCATGTAGGCGTCATGACGACTTTCGAACTGGCCGATCACGCGCTTGTCGCCAGTCTTGCGAACGATGCGATAGGACGTACCCAGACCGTTCGGGGTAATGACTTCGAACGGGCCAAGCGCGGCAACGTCTTTCGCGTGCAACTGCATGTAAGCCGGGATCATGCTGCCACCTCATCGCGGCGCTGGTCGCGGCGGTAGTCAGCGATAGCCTCAGCCTCGGCCTCACGCGCATCGCCCACGTAAATCTCGTAAGCGCGCCATGCGTTGCGATCGATCTCCGCGCGCTCAACTGTGCTGGTTGCTTTGCCGGGGAGAGCTTCGAATGCGGAGGCTGCGAACAGCGCGCCTTCCGTGTCAGGCATCTCTTTGGCGATCTGCTCAACGAGGGCGTCAAACACGCCGCGAGCTTCGCGACCGGGAAGGCCGACCTCCATCGCCTGCTCAATGGCGATCCAGAGGCGGCTGCCAGCGTGTGCGCCGTTCAGCGCGATCTTGTCGGCTTCGATTTCTGCGGCGGTGGTCATCTGGTGGCTCCCAACTGGTGTGAGAGCAATGTGCACTAGGTGCACGTCACCTTGCAAGCTTTATTTGTGCACCGGATGCACTTTTATTCAAGCGGACTTTTTCGATGTGTTAGTGAGTGCCTGGAGAACGGCTTGCGCTTTGGGGCGTTCGGCTGGCGGGATGCGCTCCCAAATGGTCCAGATCGCGTCCGGGGCTGTGGGATCGCGCACAAGCAGGTCAGCCGGTTCGCACATCAGCGCATAGGCTGCGGCTTCCAGAAAAGCTTGATGATAGTCTAGTTTGCCGTTTTCGATCTTGGAAACAATTGTGCGGTCAATGCCTATCCGGTCGGCAAGCCCTTCTTGGGTGATGCCGCGGTGCTTGCGCCATTCCTTGAGGAAGATGCGCTGCCGCTGTTGTTTCTTGATCATGGCGGCATCGTTCGCCCCCGCTCATTCCCGTCTATGGCATGTGATGCACATTTCTCTCGCCCCCTATTGACGACCGACGTGCACTAGGTGCACATTCCGGTCATGACATTCGCCAAGTGGTTAGAGCTTTCGCATATCGATGACGCCAAAGCGGCGCGCATGTTTCGCCGTGACCGCGCACATATTTCAAAGCTGCGCCGGGGCAAGGTTACACCGTCTTACGAGCTTATGCTTGTAATTCGTGACGTATCCGACGGCGCTGTGACGCTTGATAGCTGGGCGCCAGAGGCTTCGCGCGCTTCCCGTAAGGGAAGGGTCGCAGCATGACCCACCCCCATTCCAATTCGCGCGTCCCCCAAACCCGCGCGAACAGCAGCCGGGCGTCCAATCCCCCCGGAACCCCCGCCCGGCTGCTGACCCCTTCGCAGGAGGCTGCGTGATGGGGAAGGGCGCCGCCCTCAGACTTGTCGTGGCTGCCTTGGTTTTCATTGCGGGCGGCGTTCTGACTTTGGCCTATTGGGCGCTGTTGTCGCTTGGCTGGGTCAGGGGCGGGCCTGCACTGACCACATTCTCCGACGCGCTGGGCGTTTACCTCGTCTGCGTTGCGGGCTGCGGACTTTACGTCTTCATCGGTTCGTTCCTGCTCACCTGTGTGGGGCTCGATCCGTTCAACGACAAACCCGACCCCTGAAACGAACGAACCCGGCGCTGTGAACGCCGGGCTCGCCAAAACTGTCAGCCAATCACTCGCGATGGAACCGCGATCATATGACCGACTTCAAGACAATACCTGAAAAGTTTGACCGTTCCACGGCGCCTGCTGCGCTCCGCTACGGATCTGTCTGTTCCGGCATCGAAGCCGCGTCCGTCGCGTGGGAGCCGCTGGGCTGGAAAGCCTCGTTTCTCAGCGAAATCGATCGCTTTCCCCGCGCCGTCCTGTCCCATCATTATCCGAAAGTACCCCTTCATGGCGACTTCACTTCGATCCAGGCGGGAGACTACGACCCAATCGACCTTCTGGTCGGAGGAACACCTTGCCAGTCTTTCTCAGTCGCCGGCCTCCGAGGCGGATTGGCAGACGACCGTGGTAACCTGGCGCTTGAATATCTTAAGCTGGCTCAACGCCTGCGCCCCAAGTGGCTGGTTTGGGAGAACGTCCCCGGCGTCCTGTCATCGGCTGGAGGACGGGATTTTGGTGCCGTACTCGGAGGGTTGGTCGAACTCGGGTATGGGTTCGCCTACCGAGTGCTTGACGCTCAGTTCTTCGGAGTACCACAGCGCCGCCGCCGTGTGTTCGTTGTCGGATATCTTGGAGACTGGCGACGTGCCGCAGCGGTTCTTTTTGAGCGCCACAGCCTGCAAGGGCATTCTCCGCCGCGCAGGGAAACGGGGCAAAGAGCTGCCCCCACAATTAGCGCACGCACTGAGGGCGGTGGGGGCCTCGGAACGGGCTTCGACCTCGACGGCGGCGTGATCGAGTGGCCCCCGCAAGTCGCGCCGTCCCTCTATGCAAAATTCGGCAACAAAATGGGGCTGGAGAACCAGCATCTTGACAGCCTCAAGGGCGGGTTATTCACGTTTGCCATTCAGGAACGCGCCGTCAGCGAGAACTTGGAGAATGGCCCGCAAGGCAAAGGCTACCAGCCTGATGCGGCCTACACGCTAGAGGCGCGCAACAAAGTTCAGGCGGTCGCCTTCACGCAAAACCAGCGTGATGAAATTCGCGAACTTACGGTTGCAGGCGCACTCTCTGCCGAACCCGGCATGAAGCAGCAGACATACGTGCAAACGTCTGCCGTTCGCCGCTTGACGCCTCGCGAGTGCGAACGCCTCCAAGGCTTTCCCGACGATTACACGCTGATCAGCCATCGCGGAAAGCCTGCCGCTGACGGCCCCCGCTACAAGGCGCTTGGGAACTCAATGGCCGTGCCAGTGATGCGCTGGATTGGTGAGCGCATCGCCACGGTCGAAGCCCGCCAGCAGGTGAGGGCAGCATGACCAGTGAAATCCAGACACGCGCCGACGAACTCCGAGCCATCGCTGCCAAGTGCAGGACGCTGAACGATTTCGCCCGCGTCACCGGCTTTAGCATGGAAATAGCCAGGCATACCCGAGACATCCTCGCCCTCAACCTCCCCGACGCACGCCTTCAAACAGGCCCACGCACAGAGGCGCGATCCGTCCCGAAGCCGGTGAAGCGCAAATGAGCCCCACCGAGAAGCCTGTCGAAGAATTTCCGCTGAAAGAGCCGTGGCCGTTCGATGCCCCGTGGGATGACGACGATGGCGCATGATTTCAAGCCGCTCAAGTTCGCGATACCGGGCGCGCTGGCGGAGCTTCCGGTGCAGACCGATCGTATGCGCAGGCTCCAGGCGCTTTGCGCATCCTGCGATTCCGTCATCGAAAAGGACATGGCGCAGGCGCTGATCGACAATGCCGATCTGTGCGCTACCGGAGCCCCTACGGTGATGACGCCTAGGGGAACGATCGAAGGCCCCGGCAAGCTTGTCATTGTCTCCCAGCACGGTCTGGGGGGGCGCTTCCGGGCAGACTTCGCGCTGAGCATGGAAGGCGGGCGCAAGGTCATCATCGAGTGCGACGGCATCGAGTGGCACGACCGCACGAACCAGCAATTCATTTCCGAGCGCCAGCGCGAACGGGACATCCTCATTCTTGGCTGGCCGGTGATGCGCTTCACGGGCGCCGAGCTGATGCGCGATCCGAATGCGTGCGCGGCTGACGTTGCCGCTTACCTGTGCGGGGCTGCGTCATGAGCGAGATCAACGCCATGATCCGGCACATGCGGGCGAAGGGCATTGACTGCCACGTCATCCTCGAAGCCGTCGAAGCTCTGTCCGAAGCGAAGAACGAAGCCATCGAAGAACGCCGTGCCGCCGACCGTGCGCGCAAGGCGAGACAGCGGATGGCGCAGCGCCAAGCATTGAAAACACAGGAATTGAGTCACGTGACACCTGCGGAATCCGCGGACATCTCGGACCAAATTTCTTCCCCCCCGGTTTCCCCCCTTTTTCCTTCCCCCAAACCCCTAACCAATAACCCCCCTTTATCCCCCCCAACTTCTCAGATTTTGGAAGCGCGCGAACCCAAATCGAAGCGGGCAAAAGCCACCAGGCTCGCAGCCGATTGGGTTCTTCCGAACGAATTTGCCGAATGGGCGCGCGATTACCGCGACCCGGCTTTCCCAGAAAAAAACCTAACCGACGAGGAAATCGCCCGTGAAGGACATAGCATCGCTGACTGGTCGGCTAACTCAGCAAACGGGGCCAAGGCCGACTGGTTCGCAGCCTGGCGAAACTGGATACGCCGCGCGGCCCCCACGATCCTACGGGCTCGACCACGAGCCGATCGCGCCCCCGGCTTCGCTGCCAACCGTCGTCCGAACGCCGCGCCGCAATTTGCCCCAAACGTCAGTCTTTTCGATGCCCTCGCAATCGCCGGAGCTTCGGCAGGTAACGCTGGGCATGACGCAGGACGGTGGCCGGATCACGGCAATGGTTCTGGCTCGGCGCAGCGACCTGTCCTCGCTGAAGTCATCGATCGAGATGATCCGCGCGGAACTGGCGCCTCCCGGCCCGGAAGTGATTTCGGCGGAACTGGCGCGACTATTCTCGCACTACCCACAGCAGCAGTCCGGTAACAACATGACCGTCGCCGCTGACTGGATGGACGACCTCAGCACGGTAAGCGCCAAGGGCTTCGTGGAAGCCTGCCGGCAGTGGCGCCGCGCCGCCAACGCCTTCAAGCCATCGCCCGGCCAGTTGCTCGTCCTGATCGAGAAGATCGAAGCGCCTTACCGCGACCGCCTGGAAGCGCTTGAGGAAATGGAAATCGAGACGGAGCGCATGTCGCCCCGTGAACGGCTGAACCACCTTCACCAGTGGCTCTACGAGCTTGAGCTGGGGATGGTCCCTTACGACGTCCACGCCAAGGGCCACGACGAAATCCAGCACTACCTCGCGAGCGAGACGGCGCTGGTCAAAGCAGAAATCCAACAACTCGAAACAGGGCAGGGCTAACCATGACCACGTTCAAAGCGACCATCAGCGAAGTTCAGTCCGTTGTGGCTGAGATCCACAACATCCCGCGTGAAGCTCTCAAGAGCAATTGCCGCAAGCGCATCTGGGCCTGGCCGCGCCAAG
>Ga0315906_10000638_pt1 | contig 54927 bp, 71 predicted proteins | sample LakEriMetagenome_4_FD_203526 | JGI IMG/M metagenome (GOLD analysis project Ga0315906, IMG submission 203526) | Freshwater fungal communities from buoy surface, Lake Erie, Ohio, United States - Buoy 2 MA122 | ecosystem: Environmental > Aquatic > Freshwater > Lake > Lake biofilm | place: USA...
AGATCATAGTGAACCCCCCGCCCTCTACAATCCAATCAACCGCAAACCTATGAATGTATCTCTACAAACTTCGGTGGGCACACTTCGACACACTGGATGAGTACGAGGACATGAAAATGTGTCAGCAAATCGCACACACAGAATGGATTGCTGACTCACACGAACACCTTATCGAACAAATAGAGGAGGCCAACAAACACAAAGTAAAGTCAATCAGCTACATGTGTTCCTTTGATAAACCCGAACAAAGATCTAAAGGTGGGGAAACATAGCAAGACACAAGCACAATGCCCTGAATGTAGCTCAACGATACACAAAATCGTTGCAACTCACATCTTTGATGACGGCACAAGATTACGTCGCAAACACTGTCAAGATTGCGGCGCACGCTTCTACACAGCGCAACCTATCGAACACGTATTAAACCCAGGTCAAGTTACATGGATTAGAGAAGATAAGACGAAAAGAACGTCTTACCCTGTATTGCACGGAACTTTCAGCACTCAATTCAACGCTACAAACACGAACAACCAATGACAGACTTTGATTACATGGATCGCTTTCAACTGACGGAAGCGATGATTAGATACGGTGGCGGTTTCTACCAGAAACTAGCAGCCGCTATGCGATCCGCTGATGCAGGAAACTTCCAACGAATCCTCACAGCATTTCCTGAGATTCTTGAACAATACGGTCCCGAATCTCGGTTCTATAAATCCGCCAAATCAATCACAGATGACCCGACTTGGCCCGACCCAAAGTAAATCTCAAACCCGTGGCTCAACCATTCAGCCCACGCCGCTTATGTAAAACCTTAGCTGTGTGGTTACTTCAGGGCGCGGCTTTTGTGGTGGGATTCTGCACCGCAATCGCCGCGTCCATTTATGTATCTCATTCAATCGACAAGAACCTTCCGCCCCCTTCACACAAATCACAGTAGGATTAAAGGTCATGCGCGTTACTCTGATGATTATTGGCGTTTTTACTGGGGCTCTGCTGGGCCTGGCAGCCGTGCAATCTAGCCAGAATCGAACCGTGGAGGAAAGTTGTAACCCTGAGACGCACAAGGTTGTCTACATCCGAAACGCGATTGTAGACCAAGCTGTGTGTGTTAAACCAGAGCACTCCTATTTATTGCCTAGAGTCATGTGATCCTAAGCGCCGCACAGAACTGTAACTAATGTGATTGCCCAGCGAAAATTACGTTAAGTTAGTGCTCTATAGAAGAAAGTATTGAAATTCTATTTATGAGCGGCTGAGCTTTCTTTACAGCACCTTAAAGAAACGTCTAAAGGAAGGTGATGCACGATACAGAATGGTACAGTACCCAGGTCAATCCAACTCACCGATGACAACGTTGAAAACTCCTCAGCGAGAATTCGACATCTTCACCAAAGAAGGTGGAGCGTGGCACTTTGCCGAGCGGATTCAAGCGACAACGCTTGATGAAGCTAAAAACATGTATCTAAGGCAAAACCGTAGACTTGCTGTGTGGGAGGTGACTGCTTACCCCAGAAAGTAGTCCTCGCCACGGCGGGACTGGCTGTCCATCTGTGCTCCCTTGCCGGGTGTGCGTGGGGTTCGATTCCCTCACCGCCGATCACCTAGCTATCTAGGGCACTTGTATGGTATGATGAGCCAAGGCGGCACCGGCCTTTAACGCGGAGCATTCTCTTCACAGAGTATCCACATGATTACCTCCAATCAACTTTACGATCTCGGTCTACTTGCGGCTCAGAGCTTCAACGAATACGACCTTGCGTCTGTTGCTCTCGAAGAATCTTTCGGCACGGAGCATAAGGCGACCAAGGGTAATCTTCTCCGCGATGTAACGATCGCTGAGAAGGAGGGACTCGATCTCTCTGTATTTAGTGGAGCGGATAGCCGCTTTAAGTTCCCCGATTTCAATACGAACATTGTCGTTCGTATCTACAAGGAACCGACTCCCCACGCCAAACTTGCCAAACTTGCTGCGGCAGTTGAGGCTAAGGAAGCTGAGCTGAAAATCGCCAAGATGAAGCTCAAGCACGCAACGGAGGAACTTATTGCCAAGGGCGAGTGTGATGAAATCACTGCTCGCGTTGGTCTTGCTTTCACTCGTCTCTCTAAGTAACTAACAGTCATGACCAGCCACTACCTGCTTTCCTGCTCCATTTCGGCCAACATCCGTCAATCAGTTCAGATCAAGTTTGACGATCTTAAACTTCCTCAATCGGTGATTGATACGCTCGTCAAGAGCAACACCGTCAGCATTCGCCCTCACCTGAGCAATGCTCTCAAAGAAGAACTTGATTCGCTGCGCGTACTTCAGCGCGAACTGTATGATTCTTACTGCATTCATTACGGTGACTGCCACTTTGTTACTAATAACTACTTTGACAGTGCTAACAAGCTGATCAAGTGCATTAAGGCAGAAGCTAAAGAAGCTAACGAACGTCTTGCTCGTTTGTGGGAGTCTGAGTACACCAAATGGCAGGAGACTACTGGTAACATCCTGCGCCCGCTGTTCTCTGATGACGCAGAGTTTAACATTGCGTTCGCGGCATACATGAGGATCTTCCCGACAAAGGAAGAGTATCGTGCGCCCATCAGGGTCTCGGTCCTGGGTCCGTTGCCTACCACGCTGGCCAAGGTCGATGCTCCGGTTAGTGGTGACATCGAAAGCGTTATCGCTTACGAAAACAACATCAACACCGCAGGAATCCTGCAAGCTGCAAAAGCTCAGGCAGCAGATAGAGCTCTCATGATGGGAGCCGAACTGATTGACGATCTTGATTGCCGTGGGGCAGACAAGGTAGGCAAGCAGCAGGTCGGTAGCGAGAAGAAACGTGGTTCCTGGGAGATTACAGCTAACAAGCTGAAGCTCATTGCCGACTCAGTTCCAGGTTTTGAGAATCTTGCCACGCTGGCTACTGAACTTCTCGAAACTGGTAAAGACATGGGCGCACCTGCCGCTCAGATTCGCACCAAAGCAACAGAGAAGTTCTACCAACTTCAGGACACAATTAAGGCAGAGCTTGAGCAGATCTGTAACAATCGGGACTCCTCTCGCGGACTAGAGAAACTCAAAGAGTCTTTGTCTCTGTCTAACAAGTACAAACAACTCTGCGAGCGGATCAAGACTGCCGAAAACTCTAACGTCTTGAACCTCCTCACTCCTGAGGTCAATCTTGAGCTTGATGTTTACGAACAGCGGGCCAAGCATCTTCGCAAGCTGCTGAATCAGCGTAAAGAACTGATTCAAGCTGCAAGCGGCGAAGGTCTGGACGACCTGATCGCTGAGATCACGGAAAAACCAGAAACTGAACCTGACTTCTGATGGAGCGTAAGGTCTGGGTTATTCAGTCTGAGCAAGGGTTCCTCAAAGACATCAACGTTTTTACGAGGAACCCTGAGGATGCAGTAGTGTTCTCATGCTTACAGTCTGCTTTCGATAAGTTCATCGCAATCAGCGGGGCCTTGAACAGCGAATGCTGGATCAACTCGGCCCTACTTTCTTTCCCACGGCAACAACCCTACATTCACATTCACGACAAATGAACGACACTCTCTTCGCCAAGCTTCAGAACTTTCGAGTTGCTCTCAACAATGCACACCTAGAACGGTCCAGCATCATTGATGGTCTGCTTGCAACGATTATCAGCAAGCAAAACGCTTTCCTCCTGGGTCTCCCCGGTACAGGTAAGTCCGATCTGATTCGGTCGATCTGTTCTGGCATCGAAGGCGTTAACTACTTTGGTTATCTTCTTAGCCCCACTACTGATCCTTCCGAACTGTTTGGCCCCGTAGCAGTGACCAAACTTCTCAACGATGAATACACCCGTGATGTTGACGGCTACCTGCCTTCCGCACACGTAGCGTTTCTCGATGAGCTGTTCCGTGGTAGCTCTGCCATCCTCAACTCCCTGCTGACTCTCCTCAACGAACGGACGTTCAACAACGGCAAGCAGACAATCACCACGCCGATTCAATCCATCGTTGCCGCTACAAATAGTTGGCCTGATGAGGAGTCGTTGCAAGCTTTCGGTGATCGCTTCCTGTTCCGACCGACTGTTGACTCGCTGCAAAAGCCTTCCTCTAAAGACAAGCTCGATAAGTGGGCGCTAGGCATCAAGGCCAGACCGGAGGTCGGTGTTCACTTGAGTCTTGAGGATCTTAAAGCCCTACAAGAGGAAGTACATAGCGTAATGATCCACGAGAACTTTATAGAAAAGTTCTCGAATGTGTGTGAGCTTCTCGATCAGCGCAACATTCGTATCTCCGATCGGCGCCGCGTGCAGATCCTTAAGTTCCTGCGGGCTTGGGCACTTGTACAGGGCGACGACATGATCTTCCCTGAGCATCTTCACGGCTCACTGGTTCACATCGTTTACCAAACTGAGGAAGACAAATCAACCGTACAAGAGGTTGTCGATCAGGAAGTCCCTTCCGCATCGAAGATCTTTGGCGATGGCAAGAGGGCAGCCGCTGCTCTCATGAATGACTTCATGGCTGAACGTTCCAAACTCGCTAACACCGACAGAGGACTCGGTACACTGAATGACTTCGTACAAAACCTTGAGCGCAGCTACAAAGACATCTGCGTTGTGTACAACAAGATCAATGAGATCTTGGATAGCAACCGCATTAAACTGACAGCGGCTGAACGCAGCCGGGGCGTCAAGTTGCTTCAACAGATCGAAGCACACAAACAAACTATGGCCTTCTCTCTCAGCGAAATCAAAGGTAAATGATCATGAACACTCGAAGCGAATTCATGCGGCTTGTAAATAACGAGCCGCTGACTCTTTCCTGCTCCCCGATCGCAGACTTCCTTTGGGAAGACTTTGTACGCGAAGCTCGCCCGATCGTTAAGTATCTAGAAACTCAGTACAACATCAAGCAGCTTTGCAGATTCGGCAAAGAAGTATTTGATCGTTTGTACACGGCAGATCAAGTCAACTGGCTGGTCAGCGAGGAAGAGTACGAGGACTTTTTCCGTGCTAAGTGCAACGGTGAGTCGCCCACGCTGCCGCAGGGTTTCAAACCAGAAAATTCATTCTGGTGGATGTTGATGGGCGAGCTGTCGAATGCGGCAGCGTGGCCTGAGTTGTTGAGCCGATGCGTTGGCGATCAGTTCAACGCAGGCAACAACGCAGTCAACATCATCAACCAACTAGCGGAGGCTATTGAACAAGCCATCCACCAGCAACAACTTGATCACAAAACGATCTTCCAAGCAGCACAAGAACTTGAGAAGCTGCGAGAAGAATTCAAGCAAGCCGTAGCTGAAGGTAACGAACAGGCTGCAAACGAGGCAAGGCAGAAAGGTAAGCAACTTGGTAACAAGATTATTGAGAGTGCGATGAACGGACTACAGCCCATCCAGGGACAGCTCGATGAGATTGTCGATAAGACAATTCAGCAGAGCGATGAGCTGAATGATGCGATGTCAAACCTGTGGGGCTCTCAGCCAGGTAAAGGTAAGGACGCCGGAAACCTTGAAGAGAAGCGTCAACTTGCCGCGAAGCTCAAGAACAATCGGAATCTCAAGAATCTGGCAAAGAACCTGGGCGCACTTAAGCGAACATGGATTCAGCGTAAGCGAGCGAAACGAAGCAAGGAAACTTACTCCGCTATCGTCGGCGCCAGATTCAGTAACGACATCACTAAAGCGTTCTCCACTGAACTTGCCCTAGCCAACACAGCGGAGGGCCGCGCATTATTTGCTCTCAAGTATTCACAGAAAACTCTGCTCACAAAAGACTATGAAGCTGATTCTAAAAACCTGAACAAAGGTCCGATCATCATGTACATCGATGTTTCCGGCTCGATGAGAGGCGATAGAGACATCTGGAGTAAAGCTATCGCCTTCATCATTGCTGACGAAGCGCTGAAAGAAAAGCGTGAAGTCTACGTGCATCTATTCGACACACTAATCTCAGAGTCCGTTACGCTCAAAGGAAATCGTAAAAACAATGAGGAGTTGATTAACTTCATTCAGCGTTGGACCTTAGGTGGAGGAACCCAATTCAATGCTGTTATCAGCCACGCGGTTCTCAACCTCAAGAAGCACACACAAACTGACGTTCTTATGATCACAGATGGACATTCGTTCGCCGACTCCATGGCCGTGCGTCGCTTGCAAGCAGCCAAAGCAGAGACAGGCGCACAGTGGGCAACTGTGTGCCTTGAAATGGATCCCCCAGAGGTCTGCTACGAGTTCAGCGACGACGTGTTTCGGGTCGACATCAACAAGCCGGGGGATGCTGTCGATGCCATACAAAAGAGCCTCCGCTAGGGGCTCTATTGACTCACTGCTTGACTTCTGTGGTATCTTTCAGGAGGCTCCTCATCCGGGGCCGCGACAGCCCGTGATCAACCTGTTTTGAACACACTCGAAATGTCTAACTTTCAGTTCACCCTCCAAGATCAACCGATCACAGAAAAGGAGGCAGAGGCGCTTGTATCTCTGTCTGGTTCATCTGATTCCCCAATCAAGATCGAACTGACCAAACTTGTAAAGATTCAAAAGCTGAACACGAAGCAACTGTTCAAGCTGGCGATCGAAAAGAAAGACGAAAACCTTGCACAACTGGCTTACAAGCTTTCGGTTGCTCCGACCGCTAAAGCAATCACATCCACGCAGCGTCGGAATGGGGTTCCACATCAGATTCCCGAGGACAAACTGACAACGGAACAAGTGATTGGAACGCTGTGCCGCACCCGCGCCTTGTGGGTTGCTGGAACTTCAATCATTCTGTGGGCAGTGTACCAAGCTGAAAAGTCTGGCGAAGAACAGACAATTAAAAGTGTCAGCGAACAGTTTGTGAATCACGCATGGTTCGATGATCTCGTGCCTGAGAACTGTGTAATCTTCGACGGGTTTACACAGGCAGCTAGCACCACAAAAGCATGGGAAGCTGTAGTTTCAAAGAAAGATCGCGGCCATCGGGGAACTTACCACGAAGGGCCTGTTTACTCTGGCGTGCGAGCTGGTCTGGCCTGGGCCAAAGCACACAAGCTTATTGAAACGGAAGAGGCAATCTCTTACGGAGCACTGAGCGGTAAGAAGAACACCGTGGCAGATCACACGCAACGGAAATACTACAAGATCCTCCCTACACAGTTCGGAGCGGAGACGATGAAAGAGTGGTCCGACTGTATCGATGTTGCAGTGAACTACTTCTTCACCATGCGGTAAGCGGCTAGCCTACAGACCATCAAGCCCAGTTCGATCTGGGCTTTTTTCATCTTCTTACTATGAACGTCAGCTATTTAAAAACACAGGAAGCAGCGTTAGATGCGCTGGCTGAATTGAAAGCAATCTCAAAACTGTGTGTCGATACAGAAACCACGGGGCTCCAACCTGGGCTAGCTAAACCGCGCCTGATCCAGCTCTGTAACACAGACGCAGCAGACGGCAACAGAACTATTTATGTATTTGATTTATTCAAAACGAGTGTGGTCGATGAACTGAAGGAGCTGCTGGAAAGTCGCGAGCTGCTGATCTTCCATAACGCAAATTTTGACCTTCAGTTCCTGCTGTATTTAGGTATAGATTTTAAAGGCAAGATCTTCGACACGTATGTTGCTGAACGGGTCTTGCGGTCGGGATTCAAAGAACAGAAGGTCAGCCCCAAGATCGGCAAGGTTTACTTTGCAGACGTATCCTGCTCACTGAAAGCTGTAGCAGAACGGCGCCTGGGCATCCTGCTCGATAAGGAGCAACAGGTATCCGATTGGAGCGTAGAGGATTTGTCACTCGATCAGATCGAATACTCAGCCACGGACGTTGACGTGCTGCCGTCGATCGCAGCCGAACAGCTAGCGGAACTGAAGGAAGAGAATCTTCTAGGGGTTTATAGCATCGAGAGCAAGTGCATCCGCCCCGTGGCTCGTATGTGCAGCGTTGGATTCAAGATCGATGTAGGCAAACTTCAAACCCTCAAAGTCAAATTACTTAAAGAGCTGGAAGACAAAACAAATGAGTTTATATTCAGTTTGGATAGGCGTTTGCCTGATGATAGTAAGCTTCCCCGCAACGCTGCTGGAGAGCTGCAGATCGGAAAGAAAGCGAAGAAGGAGTTCAACCCAGGCAGCCCTACTCAAGTAATCAACGCCTTTACACTGTGCGGCATAGAGCTTCCAATAAACGCTTCGACAAAGAAACCTACTTTAAATCAAATCGCACTCGCTGAATTTGACAGTCAAGATGAGACGCTAGAGCTTTATCGGAGTCGAACTAAGATCGAAACAAAGTTGGAGCACGTTGAGAAAATCCTTAGCAACATTCATCCACTAACCCACCGCCTCCACGCGGGCTACAACCAAGTCGGCGCAAACTCTGGTCGATTCACGTCCAGCGGCTCAGGCAAGACAACCAAGAAAGAGGCAAAAACAGTTTTCTCAATCAACATCCAGCAAGTTCCTAGGGATAAAGAGTTTAGACAGTGCTTTGTAGCAAATGATGGCTACAAACTTGTTATATGCGACTGGGCTCAGATCGAATTACGATTGGCGGCGCAGCTCGTCAATATTCCTCAAATGAGGCAGGCGTTCCGCGAAAAGATTGACCTGCACACCATGACGGCAAGCCTGATCTACAAAAAACCGATTGATGAAGTCACCAAGGATGAAAGACAGGACGGCAAAACACTGAACTTCGCCCTGCTATATGGTATGGGGTACAGAAAATACAAGACATACGCAGCACAGAGCGGCAAGATAATTTCGCTGTCGGAAGCGAAGATCGCCCACGCAGCGTTCCATACGGCTTACCCGACGTTGCGAGCATGGCACCAGGAGCGGGCCGATCTAATCCGCGATGGTTGGGCTTACATCCGAACAGCCTGTGGGCGCCGCCGTCTACTTAGTTACGATGATGCAACAATGATGGCTAGCGCTAATACCTTGATCCAAGGTTCTGGTGCAGACATCCTCAAGCTCGCAATCGCTGAACTTGGAGAACACATCACAGATGACGTACGCCTAGTTGCATGTGTACACGACGAACTGGTGCTTGAGGTAAGAGCAGATCAAGCAGAAAAGTATAGAGAAGTATTAGAAAGTATAATGATTAAAGCAGCAAAATTTGTGCTTAAAGACGTGCCAGCAGAAGCAGACGCAAACGTAGGAACGACTTGGGCGGATAAATAAATACGCTCACGAAACTAAAGTGCGGTAAACGAGCGGCCTACCGCTTACAATTTAAAGAGAACGGTTTAGCGCCCCACGAACTCAATGGATGCCACCGCCACGGGATTTGAATACCCGACGATGATTCAACAGTTTTATAATCCCAAATCCTCTCGGGGGAGTCGGTTAGGGCGTGGGACAGACCTGGCCTCGACCATGGTTCAATACGGTTCGGCAGGCGGGGGATCGATCCCGAATATCACTGTAAGCCCTACATTCTCAGATATTGGAAATCCCTTCGTCAGCGCAGGAGGAGGAAATATAGAAGTAGGGGACATTGCTTTACCGACAGGAGGCGGCAGTACAACGGGCGGAACGGGAACCAACCGACCTCGCCAACCTAACCAGACCCCCGGTACTGACCGGCCTCGACGCCCCGGCGGCGGCAGAGAAGGCGGCGGCAGAGAAGGCGGCGGCAGAGAAGGCGGCGGCAGAGAGGGAGTCGGAACCACGCTAAACGTGGGTGCCGCACTTCGAGAAGCAATGAAAAAGGGTCAATCAAAAGACCCGCGTGTAACTAGATCGGAGCTTAAATCGATCTACAAAGAATCCGGTTTAGGTGCTGAGGGATTCAGAGATTTTCTCTTCGACGGCGAAGTAAAGCAGACAAAGAAAACACCGCTGGGTGATAAAGCCTATGACTTCTTAAACAGACAACTCGGAAAGGTTGGCGCAAAACCAATCCCTGAGGTAGAAGTTATCCGTACGCCGGATCCCAGAAAAGTGGGGCCAAACAAAAGAGATCTGCAAAACAAAGGCGTAATCGGTTTGATTAATTTAGCGGGCAAACCAGGTACGACTAACTTAAAAAACTTCCCGCAACAACAAACTGGAAGCAACAAAAAGTCGGATGCTAAGAAGAGAGCAGAAGCTAAGTCAAGTAAAAAGAAAAGGTAAACCGCCGCTCAACAACCTAAAACCCAAGCCCGTCTGGTACACTCCAGGCGGGCTTTAAATTGAAATGGACGCAGCGTCAATCAAACTAGCAGAAGATAAAGAAATCTACACCCTAAAAATAGGTGCGCTGTACCATGGTTTAGTTTGGGACGCACAAGAACAAACACTTCACATCACAGACGATGGGGTAGCCACGGCGCTCCAGGCTGCAAACACTGCGCGGAAACTAAAAAAATATAAAGATACAGGTGAGGCTCCGAAGAAAAAACAGGCGCCCCGCAAGAACACAGATAAAGTTAAAAAGACAAAACCCGTCAAGCTCTACTCCGAATCGGAAATGGCCGGAATGACGCACCTGCGTTTCCGAGAGGCGTGGGTCATATTGAACCTCAAAGGGCTCTACGTAGAAACGTCACTGACGGCAACCAAAGTCGTCAAGTACAGCAAGAACCGAGACAAAGCACAGGTATTCAGAACATACGAAGAAGCTAGTATGCTAGCTAAAACTTTAGACAGTGTACATGCAGTTGGACATACACTAAAACGATTCTTTATTGAAAGCACAAATCCAGACCCGATCAGAGAACCTAAAGCATTCTGGTGAAGAACTACACACTAAAAGTACACAAAGACACAAAAACCCTAAAGCTAAGTCTCGAAGCCAACGAAAGCGGCCACGCGCAGGCGCAAGCTGCGGACATCTGCCGAGCTTTACAGGCCAGCTCATATCAACTCGACTATGCCGAAGCAAGACCGACGCACCTAGCTGAGTTATTTAAAAAGTTGGCTGTCAATGACTTCAAACACAACGAGTGTTTTTTATGGAAGGGGCGCAACGATAAAGATGGCTACCCCTGTATCTATGTGTTCAAGGACCGGCTGTATGTCCGAAGTGTCATCCTTAAATACTTGGACATCCCAAAAGAAGACTCCCACCTGAGACTCACTTGCGGCAACCGCGACTGTGTCAACCCGTTCCACTTCAGCTACGCGGAAAGAAAAAACGAGAAGCTGACAGGCGGGGATACCCGGATGCTGCTAGCCTACGCAAGCCAAGGCGTCAGTGTCACACAGATTGCCAAGGCTTTTAACGTCCATCGCTCAACCATCTACAGGAAACTAGAACGTGAACGTCTTCACTCTCGGTCTTAGAGTCACAGGAACAGCCAACGAATCAGACGGAATCATCGATGTCATTGCAGAATCACTGCCAGCATCCGATCGCCGCATCCCAACCAAAGTCCAACTGAAACAAAAGAAAGATCACTACGTAGGCAAACTTCTCCAGAACCTGCAAGCTGACGAAACTTGTCTAGCTATCGGCCCGACAAAACCCACACCCGATGGGGTGCTGATCATGCAACCTATGCTGATCGTAACTAAGGAGAACTTTGATGATCTCCTGGCGATCAACATGTTCATGGCCACGGGTGGCCTTGGGCCGAAAGCCGATGAGGTCGAACTGGAAGACACGACTGTAACCAACAGGTCTCTCGCGTGGCAGAACGACGAGAAAGAAACCAGTTGGTTCAAGCTCAGCGCATTTGGGGAACTGTCGAAACAGTTATCCGAACTGGCGCCCGGTACGCCCACAATCGCCGTGGGTAAAGTTTCCAGTTCCACTAAAGACGAAAAGACTTTCCTGAACTACACCGTCGACCGCATTCTCTACCTTCCGAAGTCCACTCGTAGCGCACCCAAGAAAGCCGCCGATCCTGAAAAAGGTAAAGTCGCCGCTGCTGCTCTCGGTTCTATCGATTTCTCTCTCTGATTTACGATCATGGTTTTTATTGCTGGCAATTTTGAGGCTGACGAAATCCTCTGTAACGTCCCTCCGCACACTCTTCGAATTGATCTTCAGGCCCGGCGCTGGAAATCTGATGTCGACTCTGAAGCTGCCATTGTCGACGCAAACGACAACGGTATTCCGATTGAATTTATCCTGCTTGGCTTTACCCCGTTTTTCGGAAACTTGGGTATGCGGAACGGCGAGGAGTTCATTCGGATTGCTTACATCGGTGTGACGCCAAAGCATCGTCTTCTCCCGCCACGCTGCGTCACAACGACGATTATCTCGGGCAAATCTTCCCAGAAGAACTTCATTGCTTACTTCCAGAACCTCTACAACAATCGCATCAACTGTGCTGGCGTAATCACTAGCACAAAGTTTGTTACCAAGAGCTTCAGTGAGCGAGACCCGATGACGGGTCAAGATGGTAACAAGATCAATTACAACGCTCTTGAATTCAAGGATCGCCCTGCATCTACGGATGAAGAGATTCAACTGATCAAAGATGTTGGAACTTGGCTGAAGGAGAAAGGAGGGGAGATGCTTCCCGCTGCTCTCCGTTCGCATATTCCTGGCAGCAACCTTGTGGAACTGCCTCTGGGAACCGATCACGCTGAGATCAAACGCAACTTCCTGGCGGCTAATCCGGCAGGCGAGTCCGCAAGTATCTCTGGTGCGTCTGATGCGCCACGCCTGGCTTCGGCGGCAGTAGAGAAATCGGAACCCCCGGAAATCCCTACAAAGTCAAACAAGAAGGCAGTGGAGCTGACGGCTGAGCAAGCTGAAAAGCTGGGGATTGACTTCTGATCAAAACCGTCATAACGTGATCGGTAAGTAAATAGGGGAGGGAGGCATTAAGCCTTCCTCTTTTTTTATGCGACTAAAACACTCTAAGAAGATCACACACAGAGAAAAGTTAGGTGACGAATGGATTGCAATCTATGCGGAAGAGTACGAGCCTAAAACTTGGAACGTAGGTTGTTGTATTTACAGAGCTAAGCGAGCACAGAATGATTGGTACTCCGGCAAAAAAAATAAAAGAGCAAGCAAGATTAAAAACAGCAAAACACGACGTAATTACAAAAGCATTACAAGCCTATGGAAAGCTTTCAATAAAACGATTTCAAAAATAGACAGGAAAGAGACAATAATCATTTACACAACTCAGAAGCATAACGTAGCAACAATCCATAGGTACATGAGCAAACTAAAATTTATAGCTACGCCAACAGATATAGGCTGGTTTTGGGTAAGACTTCCAGAATAGTTAAGAAAGCAACGTTTTAATATCTGGTAAACCTTGATCAGATTGAGAGCACCACTTTATAAGACAATTCAAGAACCGTGTTTTGAATAAATACTGTTTATGTATAGTCTCAAAAATTTCTAACAATTCCTCCCTGCCTAGCTTCTTAGCCTGCATCATAAAATACTGATGCATAAAATCTTGCTCAGGCGTTGTCCAGTTAACCTCAGACATACAAACCCAGAAAGCGAGGAACCTAGAAGCGCAGTAGCAGCCACGCAGGGCGACGCTAGACTCACTCAGATCCTGAACGCACCGTGAGCGAGTTTTACAACCTACCAAGTGGCGTAATCAAGGCCCTGACAGAAAACCATCAAATCGATGGAACTGTCCTGGCCCCATACGATCCTCTGCACTTACTCACTGACAATCTTAGAAAGGAAAACATACCAGTAACCGTAAATGAAAATGAAGAATATTTATATGATTCAGCTTGGTGGTCTGCGATACAACCCAGGAACTGTTCGTGGACTACAGCCGTCACTATAGGCTCTAACGAATACAATCAATACATACTTGAATACGGATTACAAGTAGCAAGTAAAGGTTTAATCATACTTGACCGCCTTTCCTTTATCGAGCCCGCCGTTAAGCGACGTAAATTTCTGCAGACTAATCCGCTGACAAAAATGATCGTCTTGTCACCTCGCCCAAAATTCAGAGCGATCGGATCCACGCGGGACTCGGTGACTGCCTGCTGGTTCGTCTTTGAAAAAAACAAACTGAACCAAGGTACAGAGATCGTGTATGCACTAGATTGGGACGCCGTTAGCCCCTTAGCGCCATTAACATGACGACGAAAATCGACAGAATCATAAAGCTCCAAGAGAATATCTTAGAGAGCCTCAACGCAGTCAATATCAAATTAGAAAAGATATGCGCAACTATGATCTCCGATCAAATCCTGCAGGAAACCGTATCCCCTGACGGAGACGTGCGGAGCCCAGAGCAGTGCGCCGAGATCATCAAAGAAAGCTTCAACGCGGGTCTTTGCTTATCTAAAGATTTGGACAGTGACCACAAAAACTTTCAATACTCTGTATCAGAGTTCTTCATTGAAGGTGAAGATGATGATAGCGAAGACGAGCCTCCTCAACCAATGAACGTGTCAAGCATCTTTTAAGTATCCCGCTATACTTCAGATAATTGACACAAGAATGTGTCCCAAACACGACTAACTCTTGACGGTTTAAGACACTACGTTTGCAACGGAGTTCACAGACCGCTGCCATCTGTAACGAGTATCTTATCTGCCACGCAGACCGAAGAAACCCGCAAGAAGCTTCAACACTGGAACCTCCAGAACCCCGGCGTGGCTGAAAAAGCTGCGGAACGGGGTTCTTGGATTCATAACTCTGTTGAAAACTACATCCGTGGGCTCAAAGTAATCCCGCCGAAGCCTTACGAACCGTACTGGCAAGACATGCCAGAACGACTCAACGATTTACTGGACGGAGCCAAAGTTCTATGGTCTGAAAAACCCTACAACCAACCGAAGTGGAATCAATACGTAGGAGAAGATGGTGTAGGCCGTCTGCATTACTACGACGACGAAACTGACGAAGGTTACGCAGGCTGCCCCGACATTATCTACAAAGATAAAAACGGCGAAGTTATCCTGGGTGACTTCAAGACTTCACTCGGCCCTTACTCCACGCGATTCCCAAACGCCAAAGCAGACATCCCCGAAACACTAAAGAAAGCCCTGATCTCAGGCGTCTTCAAACTCAAAAAGACAACCCTACAGCTCGCAGCTTACAGACTCGCAGCCGAGAAATGTCTTGGCGTAAAAATAACTAAAACGCAGATCATCGTAAGCACTCCAGTACCAGAGTTCTCAGTGCAAGTCTTTACATTTAGTGAGAACGAAATTGAAAAACATACAAAGTCTTGGATGTCTGTTGTCCGAGACTTCTACGCACAGTTGCGCACGACTTAATACAGTCTTCACACAATAGACTTGACGCCTGCGCCAGCCGTGCCAGAATAGCCGCCTCGCCTCAGCCGCCGGATGGATTTTGTTTTCTCCTGGAACGAAGAAGTCAAGAAGTTTGTTGATCCGGCGCTCGGCAAGATTGCGGAAGGCGGCAACTTCACAGCCTTCAATAACCACTGGCAGCAAGGCCACGCGGGCATCGAACGTATCGCTGAACTGACGTGCCAAGGCTATGGATTATGCGCCTGGCATTTAGTTAATGGTCAGCGAGTTAAAGGCGGCACCGGATGTATACAAGCCGGGCTGCTCATAATTGACATAGATAATCAGGCCAGTTATAAGGATAAAGAAGGTAAGAAAGTACAACAGCAAGAACTGACAGTACAAGAAGCTCTAAAATTAGACCTATGCAACCAATATCTAAGTTTCGCATATTATTCACCTAGTACAACAGAATCGTGGCCTCGATTCCGTCTGGTATTTGGCTTAGGTAAACCAATTCTAGATAAGGACTTCTATCAATGGTTTACAAGGGAAATATCAAAACAGATCCCAGGATCCGACATCAGAGCCACGCAGGTCCCGAATCTGTTCTACGGCACTTCTGATCCAAACGGTTTTATCTGTACGACAGACAAGTACATACCAGCCGAAAAGATCGATGAAGCGTACGCGCAATTCATAAAGTTACCTAAGCAAGAACAAGGTCAGTCCGATCCTGAAGAAGCGATCACGCTGGAAACCTCAGAGGACGGAGTTGAGCTGACTGCCCTGCTGAGCCGAACCGTCCGGGGGATCCTCGATGGAGAGCCTGTGGAGGACCGCTCAACGGCCATGGCGACGGCATTCAAGGAGATCATCGGCTGGGCCAACTGGCTGCGGGACAACGACGTGCCGACCCGCACGGCGCCCCTTGACGCTGCGAACCAAGTCTTCTATGCTATCTACGATTACGACCCAGAGCTTGATGGCAAATTCGATCGCATCCTGAGCAGCATCCAAGATCCTGCATCTTTAAGACCTGCAGTGACCCTGGCATCCGATGACGGCGAGGCTGCAGCTTGGAAGCGAGTCAAAACCCAAAGCGCAGACATCTACAAAGAACTGTGCCCCGCTGACATCAAAGACCAGATCAAGACCAAAAAGGTCGAACCTAAAAACTCAGTGATGTCAATCGACTTTGACTTCACTCCGACCACATCTAAATCCACATCAACTTCAACAGCTGCCCCTCCTGACATGACTGCTAACGCCACGCCGCAATCTCCGGCGCAACTGATTCAGATCCAGAACAACAACAGACAGTTCAGCGAGAACGACATCGCAGACATCATCGTAAATAATTACGGTGAGCAGTTTCTGTATGACTCCAGCCTCGATGAGTTCTTTGCCTATGACGATGCCGATGGTGTGTGGTTCCTGAACGATGAACAGCACATCAAACGGCGTATCGTAAAGACACTCGATACGTTTGTACAAGCTGGTGTGCTGTCTAAGTACAACTCAGCGACCATCAGCTCGGTTTACTTCATCCTTAAGGCAAAGCTGCTGCGCTCCGTGAACGGTGGGCGCGGATCAATCTGGCAGACAGCTCGGGGCAAGATCCCTTTCAAAAACGGAGTTCTTGACGCCAAAAGTCTGGATTTTGAAGAAGGCAACCGTCGCGACTACTTCTTCCAAACCAAACTCCCTTTTGACTACACCGAAGCGGCCCAATGCCCTGAAATTCTTAAGTGGCTGGAGTGGGCGGTTGGCAAAGAGAAAGTCGTTATTATCCGTGCTTTCTGTCGCGCTGTACTAACTGGGTACACGACCGGCGAACGGTTTCTTCACCTGATCGGTCCTGGCGGATCCGGTAAGTCCACGCTGCAGCAGTTGTTGATCGCCCTGGCTGGTTATACGGGCACCCATACCAGTGACCTAGAGACTATCGAAACAAACAGGTTCGAGTGTCACAGTCTGATTGGTAAGCGTCTGCTGCTCCTAACTGACGAGGCATCATTCAGCAAGCGACTCGATACCCTCAAGAAACTTACATCGTCTAGTGACACTCTTCGCGCCGAACGTAAGTACGGCAAAGAAGTCATCAACTTCAAACCCGAACTGCTGGTCTCTATCGCCAGTAACGAGCACATCAGCAGCTCAGACATCAGCAGCGGTTTGGAGCGCCGCCGACTGACTGTCGTGATGGATCAAGTCATCGACCCTTCGCAACGACGAAACCTCATCAGTGTGTTCCCCGATCGCATCGAGGGGGAGTTCGTACCTGAACTGCCGGGATTTGCAGCGTGGTTGCTGCAGATGCCGTTCCACGAAATGCGTGACGTTCTTGCTAACCCGGTGAAGCATGTTCCGACCCTCAATGAATCGAACTTGGATGCACTGGTATTCAACAATCCAATCTGTGCGTTTTTGGCGGACTGCTGCTTGTACGCGCCCAATAGCCACGCGGCTCTCGGTGGCGGTGCATTCCGCCCATCGATCGATGAATCGGAGAGGGGGCTTTATGTCAAGAATGCGTATCATGAAGTCTATGCAGCGTATGTAAACTACTGCAAGTCAAACGGATACAAGCACAGTGCCAAACCGCGCTTCGTGGATCGCCTGAAAGAAACTGTAAATAATGTCGTTAAAATCCCAGGTATTAACGTCAAGTACCACAACGGCAAACCAGTCGTGACAGGGATCCGGTTAAAACCCTATGACATTAGTACGGATCGGGCAGCATCAGGTGATAACCGCTTGCCCTCACCTATAGACTGGGCCATGGATCCGACCATCTGGGATTCCGCTTTCGCAGAACACGACCCCGCACCTACAGATTCAAATGCTTAAAAATTTGTACGCAGCAGTTCTGGCGACTGGAGCTTGTGCAACTGTCGCCAGCGCTGTATTTAATCCGCCCGCACTTCCGATCGCTTTATCTGCATCCGGCGGCGCTTTGGCTGGACTATCGCTAATGAACGAACAGCGACGCATAGCGGAGACAAAAATCCGCGAAGCATCGAAAGTGGCCACGGCGTTCCAACAGTCTTACGCCACAAACAAAGGTGTCGTCCAGGCTGAAGAAATCTCTGTCTACGGAGAAATCGAAATGGAAAGGGCCATTGCGTTTCTGAAAGCTTTAGCTGAAGAACACAACGGCACACAGATCGACATCGGGCGCGGAGTTACTTATGTGTTCCCACACCCTGAAAGCACAATCGAAACCATCAACGAAACGGCTAAAAACTGGGTACAGACTCAGACCCAGCAACTACAGGCGGAAAATCAAAGTCTGAGGCAAACGATTGCAGGTCTTCAAAGCCAGCAAGCTGCCGCCGCACTAGCCGCCACCAATGGCAACCGCCGCAATGCAGCACCAGAACGCGTGGCTGCTGCAAATGAAAACCCTTGGAACGAACTGCTTTGATTAATTATGACCTTCATCAAAAACGTTGACGAAATTAAAGACTACTCTTACGTGGAGATCGCTATTGATTTCGGGGAACGGAAGACTGCAGAAGAAATCCTGGCGTACGTAAAAAATCTTTCCAACCAACTAGCGGCTACAACAAAGGGCCACTACTCAGTAGAAATAAAGAAGATCGATCGGGAGCATCCTAAAGACAAGGAATAAAGCCACGCTGCATTGAACTTGTACCTATCAACTACTACCGAAGAGAAAGCGACTAATCACATGAACCTTGAAGAACGGCTACAACTTGCCGCTATTTTGCTTGTTATTTTCTTTGTCATTGGAGGGTGCATTTGGTGGATCCCACAAAAATGGGAAGCCTGCGGAAAGTTGTACAACAATCTCCCAGCCAAGATCATCTGCCTTAATTCAAACAGCTAAACCTCGTAGTGGAGGAGACTACGACCATGACTGACTACAAACAACTGTGCGCTGAGCTTTACTCAATATTTGAAAAGTACGACGACGAGTCTAATCTTGGTGGAATCTATTCGGATATGGAGGCGAACGGCATCGACATTTTGGACCGCGCCCGCGCACTGCTGGCCGAGCCCGTGCCGCCAGGACCAACGGATGAGGAGCTTCTAAGGGTGCTCGACTGTGCGACGGCCAGCTTCCCACCCAATCACCCCAAAGCAGAACCCATGACTGCTAAGGAGTATGCACTGACCCTAGAGCTGCACAAAGCCCGCGCCGTGCTTGCTCGCTGGGGCAACACCACACCCCAACCCGATTCTGTCCCAGCTCTAAAGCCAAACGGCAGCCGCGCTGTGGTTGTTGTTGACAGAGGCTGGATCTTTGCGGGTGATGTAACCCGTGAGAATGGCCGCATTCGGCTGTCGCGTGCGTTGCACGTATTCAAGTGGGAATCCATTGGCTTTGCCAAGATGGTTGAGACGGCCAAGGCTGATCTTCGCCCTATTGCCGACGTAGACATTCCCGAAGGCGCAGAAATATTCTGCGTGCCTGTTTCTGAGAACTGGGGGCTGAAGTGATGACAGCAGCCCAAATGATTCGCCCGGTCGGCTACGGCTACGGCTACGGCTACGGTTACGGTTACGGCTACGGTTACGGCAATGGCGATGGTAATGGCGAGGGTTGTGGTTATGGTTATGGTTATGGCTATGGTCACGGCTATGGCGATGGTGATGGTAATGGTTATGGTGACGGCTATGGTTATGGTTACGGTGATGGCGACGGCAACGGCGACGGCATAGCCTCTCCACATCGCGGTAGGAGGTTAAATTGAGCGAACACCCGATCACACCACCGCCGAACTCGAGGCGCTTCCTGAATGACTGACCTATCACCCGCCGCTCAGGCCGTATGGGATGCGTGGGAAAAAACACCCGTATCCCTTGACATAGTTCAGACAGATCGAGAGGCCCTAGCCGCCGCCCTGCGTGCTGCTGCGGATCAGGTGGTGCCCTTTAACGATGAAATGTCTACTTGGGCCAGACTTCTTAGGAATGTCAGGTCTGAGTTTCTTTCTATCGCTAACGAACTAGACCCGCCCTAGACAACCGGATTCCCGATAAAAGCTACCTATCGAGAATCCTGATAACATGCGTTTATTGATAATCCGCGTAAGCCTCGTAGAGCCCCGCACTAATAGCTCTTTTCTACGCCCCAATTTATAATCAAAAAAGATACCTAACTAAAGTGCAGGACTTAGCTCTTACTACTTTAAAAGACGGATGTATAAGGGTGTGTTTAACAGAAGACGGAATAACTCAGTGCTGTACAGTATCAAGTCACCATCTGGTAGCTGAAAAAGAACATCAGCTCAAGGCTGCAATCTCAGCAGAAGCGATCAGAGCATACGAAAGCAAATAAAAAAGGGTCCGAAGACCCCCGTACCCCCTCAAACCGATGACGAGTTCCGCATCGACATACCTAGGCTAGCTCACTCGAAGTCATCGTCAAGATGCTTCCAACCGCTCAGACCTAGACCCTTATCCTCCCACGCGGCCTGAATCACGGCAGCAATGACATCAGGTAACTGGGTCTTAAGGTCGCGCCCAATTAAACTAGCTATGTATTTGTGTTCAAGTTGCGTCCCAGGAGCGCACCGAAGCCCAACGTAAAAGATCCAGCTACGTAAAGTGCCTTGCATGTGCAGCCGGGTTGGTGTACCCATAGGCAATACATTTCGAGCGCATTCACGAGCTATGCCGTCAGCAATCATTTGCTCATACAACGTTTGACTACGCTCATACAAATCGTAAATGTCATCACGATATTTATTCTCTAACAACGTGTTATCAAACCGGATACTATTTTGTCTATTCTTGGAGTCTTGACCACGCAGGTCAAAGTCCGCAGGGTTCGCAACGTGATCTCCCAGAACTTCTAGGGGGTTGCAGTACCGCTGGCTGGTCTCTTGAAAACAGAAAGACCGATGCCGAATGATCTGCGCCGAAATACTACGCGTCGTAATAATCTCGTACGACACACAGACTTGCTCGAACACACTAACGTGCCCGTGCTTAATACAATACTTTAAGAGCTTAATAAACTCCGGCTTGTCTGGTTCTTTACAAGAGACTCTTGCGTGACGGGCTATGACAGGGCCAGCGTCAGGCGTAATCCAATCAAGACTGACCTTGTGCAGACCCGATAGCGCTACCGTCACTAATAGAACCAGACTCTTCCGGCAGGATAGCAGCTTTGATCCTGTCGACTAGATCGGGATTGGCCACGGCAACAGCCCCGGCAAAACGATCCGCCGCACCATACGGCAGCTCTGTGGGATCCATATAGATTTGAGGACCAGCGAAACGCATATCAGGTTTTAGGGAACGTTTGTTGATACCGCAGTCTACTTGTCACCTCAGTAGGTGTGAGGCCCTGAATGTCCCGAGCGGTCAGACCAAAACGCTGACCAGCCATCCGAATCGGAAAGTCGTTGTCAACCATCATGCTCAGCCCTGCTTCTGTTTAGCTAACGCCAACAGATTAGTCATCATATTATGTGTGCTCAAAGGATACTCAGAACTAACAGGTGGACGATATAAAAAATTCTGCTTGGGAATAGACATAGCCATACGCATACGCATACGCTGCTCAGGTTTATTCTGCATCAGCGATAGCATATACTGCTCTTGAGACATATCGTCTGGACTATCAGGCAAAGGAACGGCACGCTGGTTATAGCCAGCAGGACCTGAAACAGCAGTCGATTTTTTGATATTACCTTCACCGTATTCGACAGGACCGACAGCAGGACGGACGTACGAGCCAAGATCATGTTCGATTTGAGCAGCCACGCGGGTCGAACCGTTATGGTCAAACACCATGCCGCGACGCATGGCGACCTGATACGGGGTATTGAAGCCAACAAGCCCCAGGTCGAACTTATCCGACCCCGTAACTTCGGGAAGCTGGGGGATACCAGCTTGGGGAAGAATGGCCATTAGTGATCCCCGCGATTCTTACTTCGATCTATAACACGTATGTTAGCCGAACTGTTATTCAAAGGATTGCCGTCTTTGTGATCGACATCCTTTCCGTCCCCCTTATGAACGCGCCCCGATCGCTCTAGCCGACGACGAGCTGTATTACGAGCAGCCCGTCGTTTCTTTTGAGACTCAGTACCGTGGTACGTCTCGTACTCTTCCCGATAGTCTCTACTTTTGGTCACGGAAGATAGCGAGCAGCCCTTCAGGATCGTTGGCAAACTCTTCCCTGACTATTTTACCAAGGTCTCCAATAAAGCGCTGCCATAACCCGGTGTATGTACGATCCTCAGGTTTATACAGATTAAACAATGATTCTAAAAAATCTGCTTTAGCCTGCTCAGCTTTGAAGTCCCAGCTTTTAAGAACTTCATTTTGATCGAACTTGGTCTCGCTCACCATGACAAAGCCTCAATATACCAACCGGAGTTCCAATCTTCGACCAGCCACCGGGGTCCCAGGTTCCTCTGGCTGTACCGCAAAAACGCACCTTTGTCGTTTATATACTTCCCATTGATAAGATCCAGCTCACCGTAAGGGTCGTGGACAACGTAGCCCTGATGGTTCTTCCAGGTGCCGACCGCCACGATCCAGTGACCGCCGCTGGGCTTGGTCACAGGCCCCTTGTGAAGGATGCCCATAGGCACAGGCACGCCGGACTCGATCAGCTTGTTCACCGCTGCCCAAGAGCCGTCCACGCGGAACTTGGCTTTCACCCCGTAGTGCGCCAGAGCTGCGATCTGGGAAGCCGGTTCGGTCGTATCCCCAAACTTAAAAACGGTATCGATGTATTGATCATCGCCGGAAATGCTGTTGGGTTTGAGATACTTCAACAGCATGGCGCAAGAACTACTAAAGCAAGTTCTATGCGGCTGAGTTTTATTATCTAACTGAGAGTAATAAGGAACTTTAAGAACACCGTCTGTAGCGGGCTTAGGTGGAGCGGGAGGAACGGCGCCATCATCGTTGATGATTTTGAAATGCGGGGGCCAAAACCACCACGGTAGATCAGGCTGAGATTCGAGTCGAACCCGATAGTGAGGCTCACCGGGAACAATCTCAATCAGTTTCCACTGATGGGCACTGCCCTTAGGGACAAAAAGCTTTTTCTCAGCAACCAATTCAGAAGCTGGTTTTGGCTCACGTTTGAGCCACGTATCTTCCAGGGCGTAGATCGAGCTGGCCAAAGCTGGATTCCTTACAGATTTAAGAAACAGCTCTCGTTCAGCTTCACGTCGTTTCGTTAGACCGGGAACAGGCGAGCCGTTGACCTTATCCCAGCGCCCAAACTCTTGCGCCACAACAGTGCGAGCAGCACCGTCATTCAGCAAACGTAAAAGTGTGGACTGACGGAAAGCGTTCGAACCTACGTTATACGAAAAACTAACAAGTGCATCGAATTCATTTTGATTTAACGGTACACGTACGATGTCTCGTAACGTGTCCTCAATGACAACTAGAGACTTCTTCAGTCTGGCCTCAGCGTCCTCCTCAGTAATGTGCATCCCCACGCGGACATCAGGTCCGGTTGAGCCGTAACCGATCGTGGGAATATTTGCGGGACACAAGTAGCCGATGAGGCGCAGACCTTCCCAACGTTTGATAAGGTCTACGCCGACTTGACTGGTTCGCATGAAGCTCAGCTACTAGACAGGCTGATACCTACTTTGTACTCAGAACCGCTGCGACCAAGAAGCTGAATGTACGCGTAATGCGTGCCGGATGCGTTGATGGTTGTGCGGGTTACGCTGTTATCTCTAGAGCTGAACTTAGAGGGCGAAGCTGTCATCACCTCAGTGCCAGCAGCATTAAGAATAATGACATCGCCGCAAGAGTTAATGTCACGAATATTGACCTGAAGAATACCCGTAGCATTAAAAGTCAGTGGATAGTAATCAGCAATACCATAATTGCCGTCAGCCACATAAGTCCGAGCTTGAGCGGTGTTAACGACCACGCCGCTCGCATTGAGGGTCCTGCGCTGATCAAAGTGGGTAGAGCCAGTACGAAAAGCCGAAGACTGTAGGCCACTGGCTAGCGTAGAATCTAACTCAGAATCTTTAGTAAACTGAGACATTCCTAGGGCCGCACTTTTAACCTAGTTTAGATCAAAAGAACAGCCCCGGCGACATAACTAACCCTTGCCTTGTCCTCGCGACTTCTTCTTGCCACGTCGGGACGGACGGGACAAATGACTGTTGCCGATCGAAGTGGTCTTGGGCTTGGGTTCGATCTTGTCTGTAGATCCTTTAGAGCGGGCCATGTGATTTTATGTGGGCCAAACCACTATAGGCCGACTCACGGAGAACTGCGAGTTGTAACAGAATACTACTGATGAATCCAGGCTAACAAGCGCAACTCTCGCTCAACAGACCAAAAACTCTGACTCCTAAACCACTCCATAAAATCTACAGAGCCTTTCTTAAAATTACACATCGCACACGCCGCAACCAAGTTGTTGCGGACAGTGAGGCCGCCACGGGCTTTGGCTAGTACATGGTCAAGGGTAGTTGGTCGGTCAACGCCGCAGTAGGCGCAGCAGCCCCAGGAGTCAAAGATGTCGCGTCGGAACTTTTTCTTGGCTGTACTTTTTTGGAGACACTGAAGCTCAAAAAGTAGTTGCCTGTCGCCCACGCGGGTTTCTCGGCTGCCTTTAGTTTAACGAAGTCATTAAGATGAGGAAGTTAAATCTTGTATAAACTAGGATTGGGCAGATTGGGTCCATGGGAGCCGAAGCTATTGCTACCTTTGTGGCGTCGGCAGTCGCCTTCATAACGTGGAGCCACCAACAACGGCAGCGGATCGTTGACTCACGCTTCACAAGCTACAAGGAAAAAATAGAGAAAATAGAAGATAGAATAAACGACATGCCCTTAAAATATGTATTAAAAGTAGATTTAGAACTTCAGTTAGAAGATATGAGAAGCAGATTAAGAGACATCAACGACAAACTTGATCAGCTTCTCATCAAAGGTACTGGGAGCGACAGGCAGGGCTAACATAACAGCTTAGTGACACCATACTCAACTTGAAAAACATAAATATCCAGTGGGTTACACAAGACGCCACACTGTTCGAGCTTGACTGGCTCAACGAAATCCTAGGTATCTATGGCTCAGGAACAGAGATCCACATCGTACAAAACTTTGAAGAATTTAAAACTGATAAAAATTCACTGGTAATCTGCAACCATGTGGTCAACTACAGGGTGTTCCTCGACGCACTAAGACAAAACAGCAGACACTACGGAGTATTCCTGCTATCCGACGAAAACCTGTACGAACAGTGCGAATGGCTGCACGACCCAGGATGCATTTTTTGCATACGAAACTATGTACACCCAATGTACGTACAACACCCGAAAGTCTTGACGGTTGGACTGGGGTACAAGCGGCACTTTCAGGAGTATTTAACTAAGACAGAGGAACGACGACTTCTGTGGTCGTTCGCAGGAACACCGCACGGTGAACGGCGGCAGATGCTTGAAGTTTTTAAAGATCTGGAGCCGAATCAAACACACGACTGCTCGGGGTTCTGTGCATCCGATGCCCTAACCACGAGGGATTACGCGCAGATGCTGGAGCAAAGCAAATTCGCGCTGTGTCCGCCAGGGCAAGACAGCATGGATAGCTTTCGGCTATATGAGGCGCTTGAAGCGGGGTGTATCCCAGTGGCTACAGCTCGCACGACAAGGTTGCCGATTTACCCGTCTTACTGGCACGCTGTTATGCGCAGCGCAGAAATTTATGAAATCCCATTTATCATTCAAGATAGTTGGGAGAACTGTCGCTACAAAGTAGAAGAAGTGTTAGATAACAACAAGTATGAACAGATGCAAAAACAATGCCAAGAGTTTTGGCAAAGGGTCAAAAGAAACTGGAAATACAAGATAGAAGGGAAACTCAGTTTACTTGATTTGGATTATCGAGTTTGTGCAAGGTAACTCTAGGGTCGTAGAGGCGCCAAAAATAATCTAAGTTTGTGGTAGACCAATCGTCGCCGGTCAGTTCGGAAAACTTGGTTCGCACAAGATGGTCAAGGTCTTCAGGGCTGCGGCCAGTCACAAGGTCGGGAAACACTTTGTCGACATACGCCAGAACCACGGGGGTCCATCGGATGATTTTTCGACGGACCCAGTAGGTTGCGGTGGGTTTAATGACGGCTTCGACTAGCCCAAGTAAAACGAAAGATGTAACTAAACTAAAAGCCCAGTTGATCATAAGGTCAACTACATAAAACGACCGTGTTCATCGCGTTTACGGGGTTTGGTTCTATTTTGCTTAAGCTCTAAGGGGAATAGCGTACGAGCTGTGTGAAGTAACACCTGGAAAACAGAGTTATCCTTGGCTTTTGACATGCCGATAATCTCAGAAGCTATGAATAAAGCCACGGCAACCCAAAGTTCAGTTCTGTCTGGAGTAGGCATGGCAGAAGAAGTTAATTTTTAAATAGTCTACACATTTATACTAAGTTAATTACAGTGTAAGCGCCACTAGCAGTGAAATAAACACCCGAACCTGGCGCAAGCAGCAAAGAACCGCTGCCACCGCCCGAAATCCCACTGATCGTACTGTTTAAGTCCGACAGCGCAGAAACAACACCTCCGAAATTCGACGGATACCCTTCGGGCGAAAGAGTAAATGATGTTGTTCCCACGCCGCTAACTGTCCCAATAATGTCGGTGATAACTGTGATGATGCCCTCAAAGCTCTGAGAGTAAATGGGGTCGCTCATGAGCTTTGAAACCTCCTAAAAGTCTAAATCAGGCAGGTTCAGTGGGCCAAGTCACAGTCCAGGGGAAACCGACTTGCTGAGGAATGTCGCGCAGATCTTGTCTGTACGCAGCCCAAACAACAGAATCAACAGGAGAGTCTGGTAGCTGAGTCCAGTCCGAGTTCTTCAGGGTCTCGTTCCTAGTGAATCGAACTGAGTCAGCTTTATTTGCTGTGCGTTCGGCAGCCTCTTCAGTAGACGCAGCAGTAGCGGTCCACGTCTCGGCATAACTGCCATCGGGAAGCTGTTCAACACCACGGGTGAGATTCTGAGTGTGATCAACGGTTGGCTGATCAGTCGGTGTGACTGGAGCCAAACCAAAATCAGCAAGAATATCTGGTGTGATTACAGTAGGAAAACTTACATTAGGGTAAGCAGACCTAAGTTCTGAAATTGTGTAAGGATACTGCTCGACATATCCATCAGCAGCAAGTTTGGCGTACTCCATAAACCTAAACTTTTAGTTCTATACTAGCAGCATTCACAAAGGTCCCAAACCCAGAAACAGCATTAGAAGAAAGCGAAGATAAAGTCGAATTAGAGTCAGAAATAACACAATAATACTGTTGCTTTCTCATAGTAAACCCAGGAGCAGGAGTATTAAAGGCATTCTTAGATCCTCTCCCGAAAATCCGTAAACCCCAGCTAGTATTATTTGCATTATTAAATGTTAGAGCAGGGTAAGTCGAACCACCTGTTGTAGTAAAAGCTGAAGCACCTATTGTAGGTGCTCTGTAAACTAAAATAGTAGCTTGATCACTACCATACGGAGTTTCGCCCCAAGACGGTAAAGTATAGCTTGTAGAGGCAGCCGTCCTATACTGAACTTTAATCTTTCCGTCGTTCGTCGGCAGAGCATCGGTACGAGTATCAAAGGCTATTAAAGTAGAAAAACCAGATAAATCAGGAAAAGATCTAGTAATATAAACACTACTGATAACTATCAATAAATCCCCAGCTTGATGAGCGGGAGCCGCAACACTTTCAGTAGGACTCAAAGCAGTAGCCTCCCCTATGAAAGAAATTGGAGGGCCAGTAACCCCACCTCCAGCAGCAGCTAACAACAAATTGTCAGAAATAGATCTCATAGCATCACGTATCGTAATTAACTAAACTTGCACCACGCCAACGCGATCCACCGTCATCGGTGACAAAGATAAACAAATGCGTTTTACCCGTCGTCAGCGTCGGAGCAGTATCAGAAGGCCACTCAACCGCAGTAGGCCAGGTAATAGTTCCTGTATCATGCCGAACTTCATAAGTAAAGCTATACGCAACGCTAGAAGGAGCGCCAGAGATTACGACTTGAGTTGCACCACTTAAAGTCGCTGTAAAGTAATTTCCTAAAGCACAGTTTATACCACTTCCGTATAAACCAAGAGAAACTATATTTTGAGTAAACTGCCCAGAAACGGTGCCACCAGACAGAGGAAGCTTGGTAGCCGCAGAAGCGAGGGCAGCGTTACCGCTAGCACGAGCAACGGAGTCAACAGAGGCAATACCGGCGCCTAAATCACCGATCGTTATCTTCTTAGGCTGAGCGTCAGCTTCGACCTCACTAACATCCAGAACCGCAAGAATATCGTCGCTAGAGACTTCCGCAGAAGTTAACTGCTGCAAATCGTGGATGGGTTGAATCTGGCGCCCGTAATCAAGGGCGTCATTTAACTTACGCCTGGCGGCCATACCAATCCGACCTAATGGTTTAAGTATAGCCGACTAAGTTATGCCTGTGCTTTCTTACGCCGCGCCGAAACCCTTTTGACTGTGCTTACATGACAACCAACAACTTCAGCAACTTTAGAACATGTAAGACCAGACTGTAACGCAAAAACAATATCTTCTTCACGCCAAATACCAGTCAAACGTTTATTAAAACACTCTTGGATTATTTCAAACTGTTTTGGGTTTGCATTACATCGTAAGAACCCACTTACAGCTTGTTTTGAGATACCGTAATGATCTCCAATCTCAGATAACGTTTTACCATCAAGACACATAGAAAACATTTCATCGAAACGCTGCCTACGAGCGTTCCAGGTCTTTACATTTTTAGATTGTGCGGCAGACATGTTGATGGGTGAGCCTGCCGCAGCGTATGAGCCTCAGGACCGCTTGTCAAGCAGATCGTGTGTGTACCATTGCTCAGCGATAGCCCATGCCGGAACGTTGAGCTTCAGGGCACGTCTACGGCACTCGGCCCAAAATTCGGCCTCACGGTCCTGTACGGGTTCCTGCCGAGTACGAGTAGTAGTTGTCATAATCTTTTTAAAACGCATGTATCAAGGATACACTTAAATCAGAAACAAGTGCCAAAAAAACGGCAGTTCCAGATAACCGAATATCAGGAAATCGTAACTACCACGGCGAACCCCAAAACGTACTACCAAAACTCTTTTTAAATCACGCCTGACTTAACGTAAACTGCACTTGACTGCAATTCTATATCGTATTTAAAATATTATTATGTAAATACAGGCTGTTCGAACTGCACCAAAAGTCTGCACTTAGCTACAAAGTCCAAAAAAGGCGAAATTTGGTTAAGGGAATTCCCTTTATAAAGTAAGAGTAAAAAGATAGAACCCGACCGGCTGAGCTATCTACTGTGTGCGCTGTATGCACTCTGCTATGCTGGTAGCACTTGGAGTCTCTGTATGCTGTCTGTCCCTGGCATCAGCCCCCTCACCCTTTGTCTCGGGGTTCTGGACCCAATACCGATAACGGTGCCCGACACGCCGCCCCTTGAGACCTATAAATGGGGCAATTTTCAGGTCGAAGCCTGGGAATCCGAAGCGGTCTTGACTTGTCTCTGCGGTCGATCCGACAAAATCCACGCCGCACTGAGCGATTTAAAGAAAGCCAGTCCGGTTCACGGGATTTTGGCGTGCAGTTGCTGCATAACCGAGTACAAGCAGTGCAAAAGCCGCACCCATCACGTTGAAGCGTGGATTCGTCGCAACAAACTGGCCTTAGATAAAGAGCAGCACTTATACCTACCTGAAAACTTAAAGCGTTTTGTTTCTGAGGGGCAGATTATGCGCCCCCGTCGATGCGTTTATCAGGTCCACCACGGTGTTGATCTGGCGCCCGACGATCATGTACTATCTACTTGCGGTGATTCCGCCTGCTTAAACCCGCATCACATGATGATCGGTAAGAGCCCAGCTAAAAAGATAACTCCTCAAATGCAAAACGACATTGATGAATGGATCAAGCTTCAAATCACAACCAGAACGATCGTAGAACTTCTACAGAAAAAGTATCAAAAGAAAATCTCCCTCAGAACTATTCAACTAATCCGCAAAGACTGGCAGCAATCCGCCGTCACCACGAGTTACTGCGGTTGTTAAGCTTCAATCAGCCGCTCTCAACGTCTGAGATCCAAAAAGAATACTATATTCCTAAAGACCGACTCCAAAGAGCGTTGCGGCAACTCACCGCACTCGAACTAATCATCAAAGTTAACTTTGAGAGTCATGTGCTGTACGTAATTAACGGCACGTTTAATGATCTGATTAACACTGTACTTGGTCTATGACTAACTCTTTTACAGTCCACGCTGACGCGAAGTCCTGCTTGTGGGACAAACGCTATGTCATCGAAAATCTGCCCGCTTGGATTTACACAGACAACGAACAACCAAACAATCTGTCTGAGTGCAGAGCCAAAATCTCCTCGCTGAAATACACCATCGAGGACATTGAGTTACAGATTCAGATTCGTGAGCTGGAACTGAAGACAGGCAACAGCCGCCATCAATCAAACTTTGATTTTGAGAAATGGAAAACGCAAGCGTTAAGAGCACGGCAAACTCATCTGTATCTTTTAAACGCTTACACATACTGGCTGCTGCTGAATGAGCGAGAAGAGTCAGAAGAAAGACTTAACGATCGGTTGAATACACTTATTCAACTGTTGATTGATGATCCTGTGGACTTTGTGCCGAGACTTGAAGCGATGCTATGAAGTGCATACGAAACAAAAACCACAAGAAAACCGAAAAAGTCTGCCAGGAGTGTCTTAAACAAATTCATTTAGAGCCACGCCAACCAGACGTACGCGATCTAGAGCCCGATCTACGGGCTCTTTTTTCGCAGTTGACTTTGCAGAACAGAGATCTAGCTGACTGTTGGCCTACGTCTTACACACGCTTAAAGATTTTTGGAGAATACATCAAAATAGAGAATCTATATTACGCGTTTTATAAAGCAGACGTAAATAACGAGCCATTAAAAAAACTATGCAATACTAGCAACTGTATAAACCCCGCCCACTACAGGTCTAGTTACGAACCTACGTTGCGGGCTAAATGCGCGTCAGGTGCAGCGTGGCTTAAACAGACCTAAAATAAAGCGACCGTATTCCGTAAGAAGGACCGGAGTGCGGTTACTATGGGGCTCGGACAGTTTTCGTCCTTTCCTGTCCGACGCAAGCGATCTGATCTGCCTAGTACTAGGTGGATCGGCGGCCCCTTCACATTATGGAAATCAACAAAGAGTATCTAGAGGTTCTTAAAAGCATTGACTTGTCTTTAAAGATCCTCGCTTCTGGCACTGAGGATGCGCCCACGACTGTCTTGGTCGACAAAAAGACAGTCGCTACTTCGCTTGGCGTCAGCTCAGCATCCATCGATAAACTGATATTTCAAGGTATTGTTTCCAACGGATCGTCTGGGCTGGTTGAACGTAGACACTACTGTAAACTGACGCCAGACGAGAAGAACACAGCTAACTACAGGTTTAACTTAAATCGTGTTTTAGCTGATGCTTGGAATTCTTTCACTAACTACGGTTAACAACATGACCAACGACAACATTAAAGCACTTGGAAACAAGCTGTTTAGCAAGTCAGAGGTGCAAAATCGAATCGCAAAGAACGCACTCAAAGTTATTTTGGGTGATATGACTACATTGTATAACGAGTTTAGAACTGCATCAGGATTAGGAGCACTGTTTTTCAACACAATGTCTCCTTTAAATTCTTTGTATATGACGACTAAAGAAATCTATAATGACATTATATTAGCTGAAGAGTTAATGGATACCGATACAAAAGAGTTTCTGCAAAAAACACTCAATGTTATTGAAAAAAACTCAGACAACACAACACCAGTAGTCGTAATGGTAGATAGCGATGGCATGAGCATTCATTTGTTGGATTTAGATGAAATCAGCCAGCGAATCGACCAACAAGCCGAAGAAGCTGCCCAAGGTCTGTGACTACGTATCACCTCCTGACGTAATCGGAACCGCCACGGCGTTTTTTAGCGGATCTATAGACTTAGACCCAGCGTCAAGTGACTTAGCTAATACGATTGTTGACGCAGCTCGTTACTTTACATTCTTAGAAAACGGGCTAACACAAGAATGGCGAGCTAAAACAGTTTATTTATATCCTCCAAGGGATTTTCTAGAGCACAGCGATCAACCGAAAGACACAAGACTTTTTGTTAAAAAAACTCGATTCAAAAAGTCGGCGCAACGCGTGTGGCTAGAGTTAGCACTACGTAAATATAATAAACAGGAATATGACGAAGCTATTATATTTTTAACGTCGACAGAAGTAGCTTTAATCACAACACAAAAACTTGGCATAGACTTGCCAATTTGTGTGCTAAAAGAAAGACCTAGATTAATATGTGAAGAAAACGGACTCCCGAAATTGCAGTCAGTTAAGTGTCATGGGTTTATATTATACGTACCCGCGTTTTATAATACAGAAAAACGTATGTATGAATTTAAAGAAACTTTCAGTAATTTGGGACGGGTTTATATGTAATGAACTCTCTAGTTCCGTAGTTTTCATCGGGACCAGCCACGTCCGTCGCCTCAAACCAAAAAGGATTTGTCTTTGAACGCTCTCGTATCCTTTCTTTAGCTAAACGACGATTCCGTTCGGCTGGACTTTCGCTCCAGACCTGCCCAGCAAGACGAACATCTAAACGTCTACTGAACTTATAATCATGCTTAGCTTCAGGTGCAAACGAGTGGAAAGCAATCCGACGTTCGTGCCTAGAGCTTTTTATTGCATCAGACATTGTACGTCCACATATTTCTGTACATTTTCATAGCGTCATTTTGAATAGTAGGAGGTTCTTTTGCGAAGTTTACATAAGCAACGTTTGCGAGGTTTTCAAACGCAGGATTTTGTGCGGAAGCGCTGAAGGCTTTCTGAGCCTCGCCCGGCAAACGATCTAATCTGCTACCAGCGCGTGTAGCAACTCCTTCAATCTCATTCGCAAACTTTTGGCCTAAAGCAGCCAGATACTTTGAAGTTAAGTCAGTGCTTCTAGAGGTTATTAAATCTGGTTGAAATCTTTCTAAACCTCTTTGTCCTTCTTCTGTTAAGCGAGCGGCAGTGTCAAAAAATTCTCTGCGGGATCTATCGACATACTGAGGAAAGGGTGTGCCAGAAGCACCACCTATCTTCTTCAGTACTTTTTTATAATTACCGTACCCTGGACCTATAAATTCACGCTGTTGTTCAGTTAAACTCGCAGTTTGCTCAGCTTGTCTTGCAAGAGTTTCGTTTATTGTTCTATTAGCCGCGATTTGAAACTCTCTTTCAGGGGATTTTCCCACAGCGAACCTACGGTCGAAGCTGAACTAACTCTAGCAAAAACAATATGGATAGACAGAGGTTTACTAGAGTTCCGTCAACTCGATGTGGTATGAAGCAATTTAATTGTATATGGTCTTCCTTGAGCATCTGTTGTTTCAATGACGCCATACCCTCGTTCAGGCTTAAAACTGCCTCCACCACGCCACTCCAGCGGTGTACCAGCGTCAACACCTAGATCAATGCCTCGGTGATACGTAGAAGCCCCCGGAGCTGGAGCGCTGCGTGGACCGAACCTCGAAGTAATCGGGTAAGAAACATTCCAATTCTCACCCTGCTGTGTGTACAAAGGCTTGCCTCCTACATACAGATTTTTAAGAACAGATCTAGCAAACTCAGGGTTTACATACTGCCCGTCTTTGACAACACGCACATCTAAATGAGCCCCCGTGGACGGAAAAACATCTTGACTGGGATCAACAACTCTCCCTACAGCTAAAGCTCTACCGGCAGGAGTTGTAGCCATAGCTGGCTGTGTAGCTGCAGGCTGCGCTTGAGTCTCAGCGACAGCAGCCTGAGCAGGGGCCGGAGTCATTGCAGCAGTTATGTACTCCGAAATAATCCCAGGAACAATACTGCCCAATGTATCTAACTCATTAGCACCCCGAGAAGCGGGAATAGCGTCAGCTTCTAGAGCTTTTGTGTATAACGCCATAGCGGTGTCCGACTCACCCATGGCGTCAGCTTGCATAGCAGCGTCGAAGTAGTTATCCGCTGCAGAACTACGTGGTTGACCAGTCGCTCCAAACACACCTTGAATCCCACGCATGATTTGCTGGAAGTAGTCAGGCGCGGGTCTCTGCGGTGGAGTTGAGCGAGGCTGAGAAGCTGGAGCTGCCTGTGCTGAACGCGGAGCCGAAGTAGGTCTAGCTGAAGGTCGCTGAGCAGAAGGTTTCGGTGTGTACTGTTGATAAACGTTTTGCAGCTCAGCCGCACTCTTTACAGGTTGGCCGTAGTAACTACGACCTGCCATAGTAGGCAAAGAAGCCCACTCTGGAGCCATCGCTGCTAAAGCTTCTCTAGTTAAACCTCGTTGTTGTATATACGCTAAACCTCCTAGATCGCGTAGACGATTACGAGCTAGATCTAAAGCAGCAATATCTTGATTAACCGGACCAAAATCTCTAAGGCCAAGTTTCTGCGCTTGCTGATTCCAAGTCGGCGTTAAAAATTGATACGCCCCAGCGGCAGAACTACCGCGCTCAAAACCACGGGTGCGGATGACACGATCGGGATGTCGACTCAGATCGGAAAATTGACCGCCGCCAAAAAGAGTTCCGTACGGATTTGCAGCTTTAGCTGTTCCCTCTGCGTACCGAAGAACAGCCAACAGTTTCTGCCCTTCGGGCGTCAGACGAAACTGTTCGAGAAAAGCTCTATCCGACATGACTTACGCCGAAGGTAAAATCCGCAGCTTTAGCTGAATACGGATATTCTAGATCAAACGACTATTTACTTTCAGCAGCGTCATCCTCGATTATTTTCACATTAGTATCTATACATATACCCATGTCACTCATTACTGTTTTATAAGCTCGTTCACGACACACAAATCTGTAAACAGTAGACCAAAAGAACTGATCTCTATCTTTTTGATTGGTTAGAGACTTGGCTTTCGCTCGAATCTGAGTTAACACAAACTCATCCTCAAGCTGCAAGTTACATGAAAGGGTGTGGTCGTGACCGGAAGCGCCCATAGCGAATCGGTGTCTCGATTCAGTCTAGCGGCACCGTTCAAAGAAATTTAAAATGCACAGAACGCACAGTGTTACCAAGCTTTACAAGACCAGTACCCCGGAGACAGCTTGCTCTTAGGCTCGTCGCAGCTATGACGGCTGCGGAACGCTTTACGACGATCGGGATCATCGCTGCGATTCTTCATATTCGGATCGCCGAATCTAACTAAGCGAACCGTGTCACCATCTTTAGCCGCCACGGCAAATTCCTTGCCGCCCTGGACATCCCGTTTGGGAACGTTAAAATTTTTGAAAACTTCTCCAGCAATTCTAATGGACATAAGCTCACTCCCAGACCCTAGCCAGTTCAAGTATAAATGGAAATCTCCTTACGACTTTAATAATACATTCGCTGTGCCGCACATATACGCTATATCGTATGAAGGAGTAATTAAATACGTAGGTAAAAGTACAGGAACTAGATTTAATTACTACACAGGAGGTGTTATTCCTAATAAAATTAAAAAAGTTGGAATAAAAGGTGTACTAGAGTTTGTTACTGAAGAAAGTATTGACGAAGCAGAAGTAAAGTGGATAGCAGAGTTTAAACCACAATTTAACATAGCAGCCGGAGGAAGAGGAGGTTTAGTGGGATACTTAAACCCAGCGAAGAGAAAAGAAGTTAGAGAAAAGATAAGCCAAAAAGCTAAAGATAGAAAACTCACTAAAGAACATAAAGAAAAATTAAGACAAGCTAAATTAAATAATCCCGTACGAGCACATCTAGGGAAAAAACGATCAATCCAAACAATAACAAAAATCAAAGAAACGTACGCAAGGAGAAGAGAGCACAAAAACGATAAAATTGTAGATATGTTGCAGCAAGGATACTATGTAAACGAAATAGTTTCAACACTCAACGTATCTACCTCTACCGTGGCAAAGCTTAAAAATCAATTAGGGCTTAAAGGCAAACACAGTAGAGCTAGGAGAAGTCTGAGCCCCCTTCATAAAAATTAAAAAATTATTAAACAACAAAAGTCAGTTGCCATAGGCGTGTTTCAGGGTAATATATTCCAGTTGCGTTCCCCTAAGCGCTCTACATGACTGACAGCAAAACTCTGCTCACGATCGCCGAAACCGCTGAACTGCTTAACTGCAGCAGTGGGTTTGTGCGGAAGCGTATTGCGCTCTCCGAAGGCAATCAGCCCGGCGGTTGGCCTAAAACCGTCTATGTGAACCTCCAACCCAACGGTGCAAAGGCCCTGTATCGGGTCAAAAAGTCTGCTCTCGAAGAGTATCTCGAAGGAACCACCAACGCTAAAGTTGAAGAAACCGTAACCGAAACTGAGCCTGCTGTTTGCGCAGCCTGATCCTATGACGCTCTCTGGTATGTTCTCCCAGCAACAAATCACTCCTAATCAAATGGATACGGATATGAGCGAAGAGAACATGCCGGAGGCGGAAGAAACCACGGGGGCATCGCTTGGCGATCTTATAAACCAAATGGTGTCCCTGTGCTCTCTTCTAGATAAGTTGTACATGCAGTCGCATTTAATTCACTTAAACATTGAGGGGCCTTTATTTTTTCCGTTGCACGCGTTCTTTAAAGAACAATACACGCAACTCGTTGAAGAGTTTGACACCATAGCAGAGTTAATCCGATCTATGGATTATCTGATGCCTATGTGCGAGCGGGGACTAAGCAACGCTTGCCCTAAATTCATTCACGTTAAATCGAACGACGCTCGCGATATGTCTACGGTATACCTCCGTAACCTTGAGCAGTGCGGAATGATGGCTAAGGAAATTATCGAAGTTGCTCGGGAAGTAGAAGCACCTGATGCCGAGAATCTATTGGCTAACACCGTCAACTTCTGCTTTAAGTCCTCGTGGATGCTTAAAGCAACTCTGCGCGGTTAGATAAAGTACCAGTCACTCCCGGCACGTATGTACAAACCAGACGGATACGTGCCCGAACTTTCGAGCTGCAAGTAAGCCACGCCGGATTCAATCGTCACCGGATCAGGCAGTCCGCTTGCGATCACCGTGGCAATTGAACTGGCACCAGAGGCATAAACAGCGCCGGATGCAAGTGTTGCTGTATCACTAAAAATAGAACCAGACGCCAAAATAGCACCTGAAGCTAGTGATGCTGTTTCGCTAAACACTGCGCCGGATGCTAGAACAGCACCTGAAGCCAGAATAGCAGTAGTGCTTGAAGTGGAAGAGACAGCACCAGAAGCTAAAATAGCTCCCGATGCGAGTGTAGCTGTTTCGCTAGTAATAGCCCCAGACGCTAGTACAGCCCCAGAAGCTAACGTAGCTGTATCCGAAAACCCAGCACTTACTTTAATCCAGTTAACACCATTCCAGACTTTGTAATAGTTATGTACATTTGAATCAGTCCACGCTTCACCGACTGAGTTCCCTGAAGCACCTATGTAAATAGCGTTAGGAGCTGTCGTTCCATACCCCGCAGGACCGATCTTACGAACATCGTTATTAGTGTCAAGAAAATAGAACCCAGGATCACCTGACCCAGCGCACAAGGCCATTTCTCCAAACTGGAGAATAGTGCCGCTAGGTCTATCTGAATTTAAGTTAGACCGTAGAACAAGAATAGTTACAGGAGTTGAAGTCATGTATAGATACCTCCGTTAATAGGAAACGCAATAGCAGAAATTAAGATACCGCTGGCATACTGCCCTCCATCAAGAGTAGCCACGGGGGCGTGAGGCAGACGGATACCGCTAGCGTAAGTTCCGCCATCATAAACGTCTAAACCGGAAGGAGGTACAAAAGGAGTATATGAGTTAGTGTCAAAAAAAGTAAGCCCAGAAGCCAAGATAATCGTAGGACTGTCTAATGTTCCAGCGTTAGTTAATTTAGAAAATACATTATACGTATCAGGATTTAAAACACGAGTAGGCAACTCAGATCTTGTTGGACCGTACCGAAGCCACCATCTGTAATCGCGCTCGCGCTTAAAGAAGTTCATTTGTTTATCGAGATCCCTGTCGAACATCTCTCGATAAGCAGGGTGCGTAGGCTCGTCGTTAGGCTGAGGCAGCCATTGAGCTACTACATCACCCTGATTAAATTTACGTTGCAAATCCCACATAGCAGCATAAATATGTTTACACCATTTGGGCTGAAAATAATACAAATTAGGATCTGAGTATGTCTCTTGAGTATAATTAGGAATATTGTATATCTCGTTTAAATAGATAAAGCCAAAACTACGAGCCCAACCTGGATCGTCTATAGACCTTAAAACTCTATCTCCCTGGCTTTGAGACCCTGCGTCATAGAAACCAGGCTTCATGTTCAGGACACCTGTGTACGGGTATCTCTTTTTGAGGCTAATTTCATACAGATTGACAGTTTCTCTATTTAAAAAATCAGGACAGTTACACTGCGCTTTGAGTTCCGTGGTGAAAAAATCTCCCACGCTGGGAGGACCAGCCGCAGGCACTTGCAGAGTATTAGCGTCAACTACTTGCCAACTCGTTGCTTCGTCATGACTCAAGAATAAAGTGTTATACAATGACGAATAATTTACATTATTGTCTAAGACACCGTTAAGACCAACCCCAACAACTGTATAGTTTCCAAAACCGAACTTACGTTGGTTGCCGCTGGAGTCAATCCTGTTAGCTATAACTTCTCCTTTAAAAGAAGACACAGGTAAACCAAAAGAATTTGAAAACTGAACAGCATATATTGTGTCTGTGTAGTCAGTAACAGAAGAAACAGCTAACCCGAAATCTTTGAAATTAAACGATCCCTGAGGTTGAATAAACACCGACCATATACGCTCGTCATTGCGCGTATTGGGGTACATAAACATAAGGCCAGGTATGTAAGGCCCTATCCCAATCACATTAGTGTAGTAGTACTTGTAGCTATTTTCATACGCTTGGTACACCTGCTGGGTGTACATTGACAGTTCATAGCCACGGCGCCATCGGCTCCAAAGTGACGCGTAATCGTAGTCACTAAGAATGCTGAAGTCTTTTGTACCTACAGCCGGGCGAAACCTTTGTTTAAAAGGCATCGGGCGCGAAAGCTGAAAAGAGGAGTCAGCCCCATGAAAATGGCCGTTCTTTTCTATGCGTTTTGCGCCCTCATAACGCTTGGGGTTAAAGTTATCCCCAGCGGAGCGTTTGGCCACGGCTTAATAGAACCCGCCCTGGCTCCAGATTGTGATACCCGAGGGACTCAGACCACCAGACACAGCGGCGGGACCGTTACCCAAATAGCCGACACACAGGATGTAGCCTTTCTCTAAGTAAAGTCCTTCGCCTTTACCTAACTGAATCGGAGCGACGATGCTGGTATCGCCGACCTGCGGCACAGGAGCGTTGATTCCAAACAGTTGAATCGGAAGGGGATACCCAAAAGTAGAGCCACTGAGACCCACTTCAAACCGCCCAATCATCATGGCAGCCGAAGTAGAAGGCGCAGATTGGTTTGGAGCGTATACATATAATCCTATGTCGCAGGTGCGTCGCCCAGAATTGTCTGGGTAATCCTCATTTGAAATGATGGTGATGTCTTCAACCAGCGCAGCGTCTTCAGACGGAAGATCGCCCACGCGGACTAACTGAATCAGGTCAGTTAGGTTCGGGTTTGTCGGATCGCACGTCTGAGTGCTGTTATTGATCTTGGCGCCCCGGAGAAAAGGGCGATCGATCAGCGCGGGAGCTTTGTTTGTGCTAGTGCTGGATATTTGACTGAACACCCTGTCTACAGTGTTTGACAGGGGCCTCCGAAACCTTCGCTTATTCTAGCGGTACAAGCAAAACTCAGCTAAGGAAACTACCGGCCATCCGAGTACCCGTACTCGAACCAATACCGGCAAGAGAAGGTAATTGTCCAAACACAGTTTTACGTTCGCGACGCTCCGCAGCAGGATCAAGTACACCCGTAATTGCTTCAGTAGAAGACGCTCCCATAGCATCCTTCAGTAACTCAGCTAACCGTTTGTCAGCTTCTTTTTGCTCTTCTTGAGCAAGGTACTGCTGAAAAGGACTGCCCCCAGGAGGCGTGGGCTCACCACGAAAAGCTCGGATTGCGTCACCCGCTGCACTTAACGCAAGCCCTCCCGCTTTGAGGTAGTCCATCCAATTGGATGAAGCAGGCTGAGTTTGATACGACTGAGCGTAATTGTAAGCGTTAAAAGGGGGGACAGAAAAATCGTAGGACGAAGAATCGCTCGCAGGGACCACGGAAGGAGCTGAAAAAGACTCCTGCCAGCTCGGAAGATTGTAAGAACCAGACTCGGAGAAGTTAAACTCCATGATCAAATCCTCCCAGCAAACCCAGGCCGATTATAGAAATAAGGCTGCAGAGATACAGCCATACGAGGCCGCGTGGCGTCCATCAGAGCCGGATCCGCGCCTTCAACTGCAACTCTGGCAGCTTCCTGCGAATTACCGATTGCGTTATTACTCGTATTTGAGCCCAACTCAGTCGTAATTTCAGGTTGTTGAATGTTCGGCATCTGCTGGTTTTGCAGAAGCTCGTACGCCAGACCGGGATTAGCTGTAGCCCAAGCTTGCATATCGGGCCGATCGAAACGAGGATCGACTTGAATAAGCTGCTCAACTAAGTTGCCGACCACGCCGGGTTGAGCCGCGTAAGCGCCACGAGCTTTATAGTATGCTCCGATGTTTCCGTAGGATGCAGGAGCGCTAGGTTGCATTGCAGCGGCGGCAGCTAAAGCATTAGCTGCTGCTTGCCTTTGATTGCTAGCAGCATCGCTCGTGCGAATAACGGCTGGTGCAGTTTGACCAGGCACACCCCCCGTGGCAGACCCAACAGCAGCGCCAGGCGCTCGATAATAATCCGCAGCAACAGGCGGCACAGACTGATCGGTGTCAGCAGGAACCTCATAGGCACCGGGAGCACCGAGGTCAGGTGCCAGCGGAGGTACACCTGCATCGCTAGCTCCACCGCCGCCAAACATGTTGTAAGCAATCGGTGCAAGAACAGCGCCACCAGCACCAGCTGCTGCAACACCACCCAGAATCTTATACAGATTACTGAGATCGGTTTTGCGCGTACCGCCGACAGCGTTACGGATGACGGCTTGAACCGCCTCCGCTTGAGCGGGTGTTACCTCATCAACAGCCTGAGCAACAGCAGGGGCACCTTCAGTCAACCTGCCGGTGGAACCAAGATCGACCACGCGTGCAGGGCGCACAGGCATTTCGCCCCAAGGTTGACTGGAGTTACCAATCCGAACACCAGGCGCTTGGGTGCTGGCGGGAATCTGCCGACGCGCTCCGATGCGACCCATAGTAGGCACCAGGCCGCCACCACTACTAGAATACTCACCGAGTAATCTAGAAGGCATAGTTTGGGCGCCAAGCAAATCCTCTGCCGTTACAGTGCGCCCGTAGTTCCGCGACGCTTCGAGCGCCATATCGGAAATAGACTTGTACGTTTCGGGATCTTCAGCAAGAAGTTGTCTACCCAAAGGCCCCGTGGGAGCGTTATACCCGAGGGAATCGATTGCGATCTGACCAGGACTGACAGCGGGGCCGCGAGTCACACCCGGATCAACCGGGACAGCCATCCTTTGCCGACCTTGAATAACGGCACTCGGCTCACCATAAATCGACTGAAACTGACCGCGAGGGCCACGAGGATTCGGAAGATTCGGTTGAAATGCAGACGAACCGGGAGGCATAAAAGGCTCCGGCACGCCCGGTGCTCTTACACCGTACATATCTACTTGCCCGCGCAGAGGGCCTTGTCCCCAGTTCTCGGGTGCGGGTGCAGGTCGCGAGGGTGCCTGAGTACGAGCCGGAGCAGGCGCGGGAGCTTGCGGGCGAGGTTGACCAGAACCCCAACCGCGCGGGCGGGGAGCCGGAGTACCGAGTTGAGCCGCCTGGCGAGCCCTCCGACTAGCTTCTTGACTAGCTAAAGCTCTAGTAACAGGTTCTTGGGCTTGTGTATAAACACGCTGAGCAGTGCCACGCGGGGCAACTACATCCAAGATTGCTTTACCTGCAGGATTCCCACTCTGCTGCAGAGTAACGCCAACTGATCTGGCTGCGTCTAAAAGTTGTTGGCCTTGAACACCGCCAGCGCGAATCTGTTGCTTCAGAGCTTCAACAGCACCAGGACCAGCCTGTTGAGCCGCTTTCAGTAGGTTTCTTAAGACAGACATCTACAAGACCAGACCTAAGACCATATTAGCTTCTATCGCCAATTAGTTGCAAAATAAATTCTATCTGCACGAGACATCGTAGGAGCGCCAGGTAAAGCCTGAACATAAGATGCACCGCTACGTTCAAACCGATAGCGATTCACCATCGGATTCTTGTAGTTAGCTACATACAACATTTGAGCTAAACGATCAGTCTCAAAGATATAGTTTTCTCTCCAGATTTTTGCAGTCTCCTGTTTATCCTGAACGCTAATTGTACGGCTCACGTCACCCAGAATAATTTCCTGGCGACTGGTGCCGCGCCCCCCAGCAAGCTCGGAAATACGCTCAGCCTCTTCGCAGCGTTCGATTTGCTGAACGATCTTGTCAAAATAGTACTGGCTTGGGATGCTCGTGCAAGCCAACTCAAGACGAGCGTAGTCACCAGCAGGAACTGTCGCCACGTTATACCCAAGGTGATACGTAACCCGACTGAAGTTAAAATCGTCTAATTTATAACCAAATACCTGACCGGGATTTCGGCCAATCTGGTTTAACGCAGCATATACAATCTCGCGCTTAGTCCTATCGGTAGTCGTAGGCTGAGTTACGACCCCCTGTTGAGCTAGATAGCTGTAGATCTGCTCTAGTTGTTGAACCGTTAAGTCAGCCACGGTCTCTCCTTTTAACTAAGTCTACTCAACGCCAGGAGTTGAAAAAGTACAGATCGTCAAACCGGGCAGGATCAACAGGCCCCGGAAGACTTTGAATGAAATCACCCTCCGTGGCAATGAAACGTGATTCAGCGATAACTGGATCTTTATAGTTTACAACGTGCAAGATCGCGGACAACCTGTCGCACTCGTACAGGTAGTTTTCCCTCCACGTCCGCATGATCTTGCGGTTGTCCTGAATCGTAATCGTACGATTTAGCACCTCATCACCTTGGCCCAAGATAATTTCCTGTTGGCTTGCGGCCCGGTTGGACGCCAACTCTGTGTAAATCTCAGCGGTCTCGCAGCGCTGTATCTGATTTATAGTTTTAGAGTAATAAAAGTCACTAGGTATATTGTTACAAGCTTCTATAAGCCGAGCATAATCAGCAGGGCTTACAGCAGAGATATTGTAATTTAAGTGATAACAAACGCGCTCAAAATTGTAGTCATCAAGCGCAGAAACCTTTAGCTGCGGTGTTCCCCGAAACAGGGAGTTAACCGCAGCATATACAGTGTCTAAACGGGCCGAGTCTGTAAAACTGCCGTCAAAGATGACGCCTTGCTCGCGCAAGTAGCGTTCAATCTGCGCAAGTTCTTCAGCTAAGAGTTGCGCCACGGGGCTCGAACACTTGTGCCCCTATTCTAGACAGCTATTTAAATTTTCACTCGACGTAAGCAATATCTCCTTCTAACACAGAGTCCCAGTCAATGTTAGAAATTGACTTCAGTTGATCGAGTTTTGAGAAACGCTCACCAGGCAAAGACTGCTGAAGTTCTTTAATTTCGATAGCGGTTTTCATCCCGATACCTTTAAGAACCTGGGTCAGCAGCTCGGGGGTCGCCGAGTTGATGTTGATCCGAGTCAATGCCGGAACCTCAGGCCGAACTATTTGCCGACCACGCCTGCGCTTAACGGGTTTTTCGCCCTCCTCCACTTCTACATCTTTTTCAGCGATCTGGTTCTTATGAGCAAAGAAAACCTTACCAGTTGTCAGGGATTTAACCATAAAGTACTCACCGTCATCATGAGTACTGATAATGGAGACTTTCACACCGTTTGGCGTGAAGGTGTACTCCCGCGTGGCGGCGACTGTCATTATGAAAGCACTGACTAAGTAAAGTATAGCGCCAAGCATAAAAAAACCCCCTCGTGTGAGGGGGCTTGAAATCCACAAACTGAGTGCGATCAGGAAGGGGAGATCGACGTAAAGACGCTGGATTCGACAATACCACCGGGTTGCAGCACAACATCGTCGCGCTTAGGCGGCTCATCGGGAATAAGCCAGCACACTTCACAGATGGCAAGGGCTTTGTCCTTACCTCTGAGACGACCGGCGCCAGCACGGGGATCATAGATACCCGAGGCCTGAGCCAGACCGGAAGCAGCCGCACCGCCGAGGTTGCCCACGGTGGCAAGAGCGTACTCAGTCTCAGCCGTAACACGGTGCATGTTGGCCTCATTCCATGCGTTCGAAGACCCGTACGAACCGTTAGCAATACGGCTGTTCGAACCAACGATGGTTGCATAGAAACCGCTAGGGGTCGGCGTGGTCGTAAGACCAACACTCAGACCAGGGCCAAGGCCCAGTTGCGGAGAGGAGGAGCCCTGAACCACGCCGCTGCTCACCATGTCGCCACCGTCAACACGGAGGCCCACACGGTACACATAAGCACCGGAAGGCACTTTGATACCAGTGGTGATGTCAGCACGAATATCTTTGTGATAATCCGGGGAGGGGATGATCACAGTACCGTTAGTAAACGGTCTATTCGAAGCGCCGCCAGAAGCGTAGGGCTGAGTGTAGTACTCAAGCTGATTGACAGAACCGAGGGCCTGATAGGACAGGTCCACGTAACCAACGGCTTGCTGAGCAATCCAACCGGGGCGGAAAACCACGCCGACAGGACCGCCAACAGGCTGGCCGGTCAGGGTCTGAGGAGTACCGTTCTCGTTGTTGTAGACAACGGTTTTCTCTTCGTGCCAGTACTTCAGCACGTTTGTGTAGTTTCCAGGGTAAATCTTGGAAACTGCAAGCTGATTAGGGTTGATAGCCATCGTTAATACCTCCTATCAAGCGTTGAAGGAATAAGCGATGGTGGCGAAATCAGCGTTCAGGAGTTCGAAACCTGCGTACAGGCTCCAAATCATCATGATAAATCTGCTGAAGTCGTCGTTATTATTCAACAACACTTGAGCGTTGTTGCCGCCGATACCGACACCGACGCTTTGGGGACCGAAGAACATGCCGATGGCAGTCTCGTACGAAGCGGCAGTAGAAGCGATCGTGGCAGTTTGATTCTGCGAGGGCATGTTTGTGCTCTCGAAAAATCTAACGCCTTCGAACACAAATCCGGTAGGCATGATCGGCTCACCGGCCACAAAAGTAGCCTGGCCGAAACCCTGACCCATGTAGATAGCAGCGTTAGGCTGCATCGAAGACATGAGAGGATTGATCTGACCGTTGCCAGGATAGCGAGCAACTTCACGGAAGTCACTATTCTGTCTCAGGTGCATAAGGAAGGTCGGATCGCATACACAGCGATAGAAACCATCCTGATACGTCGGGACGTTTCTCTTGCGCAGAGACTTAACCACGCGGAGAAGATCGTCCTTAACGTCGAACTTGGCTTGCTCGGCGTTAGCGTACGAAAGAGCACCAACTGCAAGATCACCAGGGTAGTAGTAACCACCTTGGGTGTCAGAAGATTGACCCTTCGAAACAGCTTTCAGAAGTTCATTAATGAACACTCTGTCGCGCCATCTTCTATAGTCGTCTAACAGAGTCAGAGAACCAATAGATTGATGGAAGGCCGTCAGATTACCAGTGTCCAGCAGTAAACGCTGTGCGGTAATCAGGGTCTCTCTAGCAATCTTGAAAGTGCTAGGTTGAGTAGGATCGCTAGGATCAGCAGGACCTGTGTACTCACGAAGAGTTACAAGAACTTTGTCCTTGACAATGTTCCTGCTGTTCGCAGTACCAATGGTTTGCTCTGCAGTGCGCTCACGAGATTCTTTAGAGCCAGGATTGCCCCAGAATCTGTATCTGTCCAGCTGCACAGTCTGGCCGGGTTGTTTAGCCGATTACACTCTTACTTAGAGTGCCGCAAAGCTCTTTATCTTTGCGTAACATTACCTTAAGGACGGTAATGAGTAGACTATATCATCACCCACGGCGTTATCCGTTTGGGTGCTCCGCGCTCGTGTCACCTTATCGGCTTCTAAAGCAAGTTTGCTTCGGTCAGCCTCGCTCCATTTTGACTTTCCTCGATTGGTTCGAGTGTCGTAACGGAGGTCGAATTTGTAGCTCATAGCTTTACACCCGTATGGTTTTAAAACCTCTACGAATTGCCTTGCGTTTCGCCCGTTTCCTCGAAGATTCCAGAGATTTGGATTCTTCTTAGCCATCGGTAAACGCGGAGTAAGTGAAGCTCCTGTAAGGCTTTCTATCCAGTCTGATACAACTAAAGCTGCATCATAAGGGACGTATAAAGCTAACTCTACAATACGCTCCCTAATATAAGGTTCTCCGGTCCGCGTGGACTGACCACGCTTGCGAAGATGCAGGTTTCCGTCGTCCATGTAAAGGACAGCTAAACCTTCTAGACCTATATCTCTCAAAAAAGTAGCCGTAAAAACTTTCTTTCCCTGAGGATACAGTTCCCTATAAATAGGCAGCAGTAGCTCCTGTTGATTTGACCACCACTGACAGGCAGCAAATGTACCAGTCTGACAGTCAGCTTCCCTGTCTTTTATGGGTTGTTTTATGTCAAAGATACGATTGAGTCTTCCAACTTTCCAGCGGAGAAACTCAAACTGTTTCTTAGAGTGACTTATGTGAAGACCAGGGTAAGTCGTCACAAGCCGTAAACAGCCGTCACCTAAACAAACCCCTTTAAGAAAGGAGCGGTCGCTTCGAGAGAGCATTCGAGCAGTGTTAGTCGTTGAACCTTCCAATCATTTCTGATTGGCTTGGCTGCTGATTAGCCTCCCTCTCGGGTCCGGCTTTCCAGCAATTCACGGAGTTGTCAGCTAGGATTTCGCCTAGCAGTTCCCTAGCTTACTACAAGCTCAGAAATCATGAACAACCACGGGCTCTGCCGCCATCTCAACCACATACGCGGGATGAGGACGATAGAGTTCTGCACCGAGCAGCTTCGGAAAATCATTGTCGACGAACAAAGCGCCAACCTCCGAAGAACTACAAAGTTAATCTAACTGGAAAAGAGGAGGAATACAGAGTGACTGTCGCAAATACCTCGGTTGCATTACGGTGTATCTTGTCCACCGAAGTAACCAAATTGGTCATTGGTTGTTCCCGAAGCGACAACAGAAGGAGAAACAACGGAACTAAAGTAACTAGAAAGATTTCTTGAAAGAAAACCAGGAGGAGAGCATGAATTAAACTTATAAAAAGTAGCGCTAGATTGATTTGGAGTGATCCCACTTACTGTATAAAAAGTAGAAGAACTTTCAATAGGATAGGAAGAACCAGGAGTAGGTAAATCGTTTACATCTAATCTAAGTCTAAATCCATTTCCACTTTGAATTAAAAATTTAGTGTTCTCTGGCATACGTTGAATGCACATAGAACCCTCAAATTCAATAGGAGCGTGAATTTCAATAGCGTTTAACATCGTCCCCGTATCAGGATCAAAAACACAAATAGCGGGTCTATGCCTAGAAACACTGCTTATAACGTACTCCCACGGCAAAACAAGAACTAATTTTGAATCAATATAAAGTAACTGCCGTTCTTCTACATTTACTGTAGGTCTGCCTGCACTGTAAAAAGTGTTTCTAATATCAGTAGCCCAAAGAGTTATATCAGAAGGAGAATCTTTGTAAACAATAAAACTGCCAAATCTGCCTAAAGCTACACTATCTTCATAACCTCCAATCCCATATACATTTCCTTCTAAATCTCTGCACACAGACCTAACTAAAAAAGGATTAATATCTGTAGAGAAGTCTGGAGTACTGAACTTAGTTTTAAAAAGTGTAGCTACAGTTCCGTCAAAGTTAATAGCAAAGAAATTACTGTAAACAAAAAAAGAATCTCCTCTCCACGCGGAACCTATGATCTGATTGTTGTCAATACCGCTAATGTACAACTGTCCTTCGTTTGTTTTTAAAGTGCACAGAGACCCGCTTCTATATCTAACAGCTTGAGAAAGCAAACTCCACTGATATTGAAAATTTGAATCAAATTTAACAATATGAGGAGACCATGTTTCACTATTTATCGGTAAAAACCCAACAAAATAATAGTTGTTATCGTTGTCAACAAAAACATCTCTAATATTAACGTTAGAAGCAGAAGGAGAACCAGGAGGTGTAAAGTCAACAGCTACAGTATTAGAAACAGATCCGGTTGATTTATTAACAGTAACTTTGTAAAAACGAAAAGGAAATATAGGAAGACCGCCAGAAGTGTGTGAAGCTAATAATATAAACTCTACACTTGAACTGTTAATGTCTAAAACATCATACCCGTAACCAGCTGCGTTTATCACAACGGTAACAAAAGGAGAATTGTTTGCAAGGTACGTAAAAGCCCATAATTTAGATACATCATTAGAGATTTTACACAGAACAGGACGGTTTAAACCACTTTGATTGAAGGATGTAGTTAATAGCAACCCCCCATCGGTATCAATTACACCAAAAAACGTTTTATCGATAGTAGAACTAAAGCCAAATCTAAACCAATATCTAAACGAATCTGCAATAACAGCAGGGAAACAGTTAGTAGACGAGCTGTCAGTAGATCCGTCAGGATAGGTAACTTTAAAATATATTCTATAATCTATATCAGCAGACGTAACAGTATAGGTTAAACCAGTCCCTAATAAAGTATTATTAGAATTAAACCATTCTATCTTAACGAAGGGACAATAAACAACTGCAGATAAAGTATCACCAACAATCAACTGGTCAGAAGAACCAGAATTTGTAGGACATCCAACAGGGAACGAACAGCCGAGAACTTCATCGTCATAAGGTAATAACTCAAACCCGCCTTTATTAGCAAGCAACTCACTGCCGTAATTGTAATTATACGAACTAGCCGAACCTCGATAAACATACCGAAGCGGCGTGGACATTAAACCGGGGGATTCAGATCGTCTCGTCTCCGTATACGTCTTGCAATACACCGGCTGGTGATACCGCCACTGCGACCGATCGGATGTACCTTGGCTGCCTAAAACATTCGTCAGCAGAGAACTTTCAAACGATCTGTGAGTAACCCCGCCGCCGGTCTTACCTTCAGCAGCACTATTTGCATCCGGTGTGTTATACGGTGAATAGTCTTGATTATCAGGGGCTGCGCCCCCGAAATACATATACGTCTCAGGCCGAGTGACATCCGACCGGGCTTGCAGTGCCCCACCACGCGGATTGACCTTTCCAGTCTCCGGCCCAATCGCACTCGCCGCTTGAGCCCCAGCTACGGTATCCCGTGTATAGATACGCGTAGCATCATATGTATCTAATGCACCGCTGACGTTGTACGGCGTCGGATTTAGCGAACCGCTTTGACTCGGCAGCGTGGACGGAACATATCGCCAGTTCGAGTCATAGTCCCACGCTCCAAGAGCTAACGTTCCACTAAGCGGAGCGCCGAGTACAGCAAAGCCGTCATCGGCCCCAGTAGACTCTACACCAGAATATAAAACTACATAGCCCTCATGATCTGGGCCTGACTGTATACGCCTAGGTCCAGAGTCGTGATTGAAGTTTGGCAGGGGTAAGTAGGGCACTTAAGCCTCACTCAATTACGGGGTCAGCAACCTCAACAGGAGCGTCAACAACCGCAGGCTCCTCTGCAGGAGGCGTTTCAGTCTGAGAAGAAAGCTGCGAAACTAACGCCCGCATGTCGCTGCTCACATTAGCCATATCCTGAAGATATAGCTTACGCAGATCACTTAATTCTTCTTTTAACTTAGAAATCTCTTCTTTAGCCTCAACAGGCGTTGTATCGACGCGACGACGACCAAGAGGATTAGGCATTTTTTTCAGATGCTTTTCTTCTACCATACATCTTAGCTTTTTTCTTCGCCTCAGACTTAGCCCCAGGCACTCTCTCGGGAAGATCCCCTTTAGTCTCTTTCTCGTACTCAGCTACTTTGGCTTTCGAAATCTCGCCACGCTTAGCCATTGCGTAAAATTTGCGTCTTTGACTATCTGACTTAAAAGGCACCTTAACTAAACCCACTGTAGATAAGTCTACATAAAAAAAAGACCCACCCTAAGGTGAGTCTTCTCCTTCGTCCGATTTAGTCTATCAACCTTGATCCATGAACAGGAGCTTGCTGCGCAGAGCATCGGGACTCATTTGCGACAGATAACGCCACGCCTGATCAGGGGCTTGGTTCATCACTTGGCTGAAGGCATTCCACTGAACTTGAGGATCAGCGGAGCGGGCACCAGCCGAAGCGTTAGCGGGAACAGCGGGAAACTGATCGTACTGCTGAGGAGTTGCGGTTTGAGAAGCGGGCCAGAACTGACCGTTTTCGTCGTAATAGCCATCAGCAGTCTGCACATCAATCGGCTCCACTTCAGTGAAGTAACGATTGGTGTAATCCGCCAGAGTGTCACCATCAGTCAGAATGTGCTCCATAGCAGCAGCACGCTGGCTGGTTTGCTCCAGAACAGCTTGCTGTTGAATTAGAGCATCTTCGAGCGTGGTGGCATACTGATTCAGGATGCCAGGAGCCTCGATCCCGAAATGATTAACGACGGCGGCGGTTTCCGCGCTGAGCTGCGGAGCTGCCGTAGAAGTCGGATAAGAATTCGGGGTTGTAGAGACGTTGTTGTACGAGGTCTGCGGAGCCAGGGCCGCCGGATATTGCGCCGGGGCCTGTAAACTCGGATTGTACTGTGCTGTACCCTGCGGCACCGTTTGGTACGAGGGATACTGTGCTGTCGGGCTGGGGGACGGGGAGATTTGGGAAACCACCCGCTCCAGGCTGCTCATTGCTGCTTCCCACGGATTGCTCGGGGAGTAGCTGGACGGAGACTGGCTGAACTGGTTGTTGGTAGAAGGGGCCATAGCCGGTGTTCCCGGCAACGGCTGTTGGGGCATAGCTACCGAAGGTGCCCCCTGGGTAGTTGCTACCCATTGCGGGTAACTGGTTGAACCCGTATCCACCGAAGGCGCTGCCTGCGGGGCCGCTACCGCCGGGGATACCGGGCTCGGGATCGAAGCTGGGATCTGCTGGCTCATAGCTGCCCGAGTAGGTTAATTCCTGCGCAAGGTGGTCGAAAGTCCTGTATAACAGGGCCGTTAAGTTGAGCCGAGGGTCAGCGGCTAACGGCTGATTCGGCGCAAGCGGATGTGGCGTCTGCAACATCTGATTCAATAATAATAGAAATTGGCTGAATGCGCCCTGAGTTTGCTGAACCATTCTGAATGGAAAGCCTTTAAGCATTTCCGCCCGCTCAGAATCAGTCTTATCGGGGAACAAGAATTTCAGCGCTTCCACGCTGTCAACACCAAGTTCTTGTAAGTTCCGAACAACAATAGACTTTTGGTTAATGTCATACGCTGTATCTTCGTAGACATCACCTTGGAATCTATACGAAACTGTGCGATCACCGTCTGGAGGTAATCCGTACACACCACGCGGGATCTTGTTATTTTCAAGCGCCTCAGCAATCTTTCGATCGACATCCTGCTCGAACTTCGCTATTCGGTTTTCGTACCGAGCAATCGCTTCTTGGGTCTGCTCAGTCGGAGGCTTAGGCGCCTTCAGTCCTGTAACTTCTACAAACGTCTGACGGAATACATTTTCCTGATGATACAGAATCATTTCAAGAAGCTTGCAGAACCCGTAGGTCAAGAAGCTCTTATTTTTCCGCATGGCCGTGGCCTGAGCCCGACCCATCAGACCTTTAATTTCCGTTGCAGTTGCGCCTGCTGAGATCGAAATCTCATCCACGCCGCCTAGCGCTGTACGAATTTCTTCGCGCAGCAGCAGGGCATAACGGTTCATGTCCCCGTTCACCGGGTCAGGCGTCAAGAAACCAACCCGGTCAGAAGGTTCAACGTTGGCAATGATTCGTGGAACCCGCAGACCGCCAAACGCACTACTAGCGCCAAAAGGTTCGGAAACTCGCGTAGATGGAGTATCGATTCCGCCGAAACCGCTCTGACTACTAATAGTCGGTCGGAAGTTACGATCCGCGCCTGTTGCTTCAACCAGATCACTGCGAGGCCGGGAGCTAACAAGCGTGGGATTGCCAAAGAACTCAATGTTCTTGGCAATGTTGCTCATCATCTGATCATGGAGCACAACTGCTTCCATGAACTGCTCAAACTCCCCCTCACCCTCCGTACCGCTAGCGTTTGGCTTATTTAACACTTCCACGGCGGGAATAAACCCAAGCACATTTGGTTTTTGACTCTTAGGCGTCAGCAAACCACCAGGCTCAAGGTCAAAACTCAGTTCTGTGTTCGATTCGTACTCAGAAACAGTATCTGCCGTCAAAGACAGACGTACGTAGCGTTTATTTTGACCAATCGATTCACTGGGAAGTCCCAGCATAGAATTACGAACTTTATAGCTGTACAGAATGACGACTTCTTCAATAGCGCCGTTTACATCATGGTAAACTCTGTATTGATCTTTGTTAAAGAAGTAAATCTGGTACTTAAGTTTCTGATCTGGCCTGAAATAAAACAAACCACACCCGTCGATCAGGAAATTCCTAATAATGGCTGGAAAACGAATATCCAGCCGGTTCAATTCAATCAGATTCTGTAAAAATTTAGTTCGTGCCTCGTATGTATCTTGATCGCAGTAGAAAAACAGCCCTTTTTTGAGCATCAAAAGGACCATCTGCTGCAGATGGCCCAACACAACCATAGTCGCTGACTGCTTGCTGCGATCCTGAGTGCGAGCAGCCTCAAGAATCTCACTAAAGCGGCTACGAACGCTCAGATTGTCAGCAGGCATTAGATCTAGACCCGTTTACCGTCAATTCGAAGCCGGAAGCAGGAAACTTCTGACTCGATCTATTCTAAACAGCTCAGGAGGCAAAGACTCATGCGGGTAATCGATCAAAATATGATCTGTACGCCCCAGAGGATCTGTAGCTCCCGCAGTAGCTCTGTATGAATCCATAAAATCTAGCATTTCTTTGCTGTTGGCCGGAGCCACGGAGTTTGGGATGTCGTCATAGCAGTGGGAGAACGACTGCACCTTAGTTTTTAGCCGTTCGGCGTCCCCCATCCAAGAAAAATGCCAGCCAGCGTCGCAATCCCCAACAACAATATCGTTTACGTTCATTCGAATCTGCGAAAGACTCTGCTCTAGGTGCTGATGAAGTACAACAGTGCCGCAAATCCAGTTATTCGGTGCTTCATCAGGCTTGCCGTCAGGGTTTACGACGCGCAAATCGGCACGACCATAAAACATTGGCATTGACAGCCGAACACAGCGCTCTGGACTCTGTTTTGCCAGCTCTACAGCCTCCAAAAGAGAGTCCGGTCGAGGAATCTCATCGACATCACTGAAGAAAAACACCGAATCGGGGGGTGTCATACGCATTCCGACCGCCAAAGCGTCTCGCTGAGCGTATTCCCGCATCCACGGGTTCAAAATTTCCTCTTTAGAAGGTAATTCAACGTGCAAAACCTGCACTTTGTCTTCAGGAATGCCCAACTCACGCAGAGTTTCTACGCAAGTGAACGGTTTTGGGTCGCCTTTAAACGTTCTGTTTGCGTCTGTGATGATAAAACCGTCTACAACGTCCTTTAAAATTTCATAGCGAAGCTCAAGAAGCTCCTTTTCATTGAAATACAGGAAGCAATCAAAAAGCATCAGCCGCTCAAAGCTGACACTATGCTAATACACAACTGCTTTTCAGGCCAAATCAGTTGGATTTTTTGCGAGCCGCGTACAGCGAAGCCTTACGTCTCGCTTCTTTCGCCGCTTCCGTGTTCGAAACCCTTGTGTTCACGGGTTTATCACCACTCGTGGCCTGTTTCTTCTTCTCGTCTGTAGCTCTGCGCTCCTCTGGGCTGAGCTGTGCCCAAGCGGCACGGGGTAAATACCGTTCAGTGCGCCCTTTTTCTCTAGCTAAATCAGCCATTACTGAATCGGGCCTCCGTGAACCCACGCGTCGCAACTGCGCTTAGCCGCGCACTTGAATTTAAATAACTGACAGTATCCAAGATCGGCTAACTCCATTACGTCTTCGGGATGAGCAGCGCGATTTTCATTAATTCCCTCCATAATACACTCTAAAACTCGCGGAGACTGATCGAAGGCCGCACAGTTTCCGCAGCGAGCTGACATCGCATGATCAATATCTGTGTTCCACATGTCTGCTTTAGCTTCCCAAAAACCAGGATCGGGATAATCCGGGTTGAGGGGACCGTATTTAAATTTGTCTATTGTCCAGTTTCGGTTTTTGATGTTTTCTTCAATATCCACGGTGGCCGTGGGGCAGCTCTCAACCAAAGTCGTTACTGTTTTCTCTAGAAACAGCTTTGGCTTTAGAGAATCAGAGTGCTCCACGGAACTCACTTATCGGACTTTTCGTACTCTTCGCGAGTCTGCCAATCCTCCTTGCTCCATTTAGACAGACGGTTCTTAGAAGACTTTTTACCTTCATAAGACCCACCCATATCTTTATAGTATTTAGTCGCAAGCTGCATCGCTCGCGCACTGTGGCCGCCAAGTTTGGCCCGAGCCTTAGCCTTGGCTCTCGCCCACTTTTGAGGATCCCGTTTCTTAGCGATTTCAGCCATTAGTAGAGCACAAAAACGCCTTCAACGTCTCCACTGGAGACAGCTGTACAAGATATAGGGTATATCGTGTCTCCTACGAGATGATCTGCCCGCAAAATCTGACCTGGAGCATCAGAGAGCTGCACAGCGAGAAAACCTTTTGCTCCACTGGATTTGGCTTCTATAAACAAGGCTCTACACGCAGCAAACTGAACGCCGCTCGC